>JAEEGL016578992.1_pt1 | contig 41247 bp, 35 predicted proteins | sample 9134231 | NCBI WGS metagenome assembly JAEEGL01 (sample SAMN16246548, study PRJNA631951) | gut metagenome | biome: gut microbiome; feature: rumen; material: fiber-attached | host: Bos | place: Iran: Karaj | collected 2018-10
GACGAAAACAAGACCTGTATCGCCATGGTGGGTGCCAGAAGATGCTCTGCCTACGGACGTACCATGGCCCGTGACATTGCTCAGAGGCTCGCACAGGCAGGTTACATAGTAGTCAGCGGTATGGCAAGGGGCATCGATTCCGAATCCCACAGAGGGGCTCTGGAGGCCGGCGGCACCACCTGCGCAGTACTTGGATGTGGTATAGATACATGTTACCCTCCGGAAAGCCGTGATATATATGACCATGCACCGGAAAAAGGCTGCGTTCTCTCCGAATATCGTCCCGGTACAGCTCCCATACCCACCTTTTTCCCTCTCCGAAACCGTATAATAAGCGGACTTTCCAGAAGCATACTGGTTTTAGAAGCCCGGGAACACAGCGGATCACTTATTACAGCAGAGCTTGCTACTGAACAGGGACGGGATGTTTACGCCCTTCCCGGCCGGGTAACAGATGCTATGAGCGCTGGCTGTAACCGTCTAATAGCTCAGGGTGCCTATGTGATACGCTCACCTCAGAGTATCATTTCAGACTTGTCTGCTGACGAAGCTTATACTTCCATTCCTCTCAGTATCCCCGTCGATCCCCAGATCGATCTGGAGGGTGACGAGAGGATAATATACGACTGTTTTGATTTTTATTCCAAAAGCATAGATACAGTGCAAAAAGAAAGCGGATTCGAACTCCTTAGGCTACTGTCTGTAATCATGCAGCTATGCCAAAAGGGTCTAATCCGCGAAAGTTTTAAAAATGAATATATTCGTATGGGGTGATCATCTGATAAGATCAGTCAGACCAACCTTGCGATGAACTTTGCCCAGGGTCTTAAAGGCTGCCTTTGCGGCCCTGGCATCATTGGCTCCGATCCATCCGTCCAAAAGAGCCTTGTCAGACATTATCTCTTCATACCTCTTTTGAATAGGAGCCAGCTCATCTGCTACTGTCTCTCCCACTGCGATCTTGAAGTCTCCGTATCCCTTGCCTGCAAACTCTGCGGAAACCTCATCATAATTCTTACCGGTGATTGCAGAATAGATCTCGATGAGATTGGAAACACCGGGCTTAGCCTCAGGATCGTACCTGATCTCCGTATCTGAGTCTGTAACCGCGCGCTTGAACTTACGGATGATGGTATCTCGATCATCAAGAAGAAGTACAGTCGCATTGGCGTTTTCGTCGGACTTAGACATCTTCTTTTCCGGTTCCTGAAGACTCATGACACGAGCACCGCTCTTGCCAAAGTACGGCTCGGGGATCACGAATACATCTCCGTAGATGTTATTAAAACGCTCTGCTATATCTCTGGTTATCTCAAGATGCTGCTTCTGATCCTTACCTACAGGAACCACATCTGTCTGATAAAGGAGGATGTCAGCTGCCATAAGCACGGGATAGGTAAAAAGTCCTGCATTGACATTATCCTCATGTTTTGCGGATTTATCCTTGAATTGTGTCATACGTGAAAGCTCACCCATATAGGTAAAGCAGTTGAGGATCCAAGCCAGCTGGGCATGAGCAGATACATGTGACTGGAAATAAATGCAGTTATCAACCGGATCAAGACCGGCTGCAACATAAAGCGCAAAAAGTGATCTGGCATTTTTGCGGAAGTCCGCAGGTACCTGTCTTACAGTCAGAGAATGGAGATCCATAACTCCGAAAAAGCACTCATAATCATTATGCAGGTTTACCCAGTTCTTGAGTGCTCCCAGGTAGTTTCCCAGGGTAAGTGTATTGGTAGCCTGCATTCCACTGTAAAGGATCTGTTTCTTATCGTCTGACATCTGGTTCTAGCCCTCCATTCTGAAAAAATGTCTTATTGTATAAAGCAGGTCGTTGTGAAGGACTCTGCGTCTTATGTATCTGAAAGTATAGTCTTCGCCCCGGACCATAAGCATCCTAAGTAGCCTCTCCAAAAGCCTTTTGGTCTCCGGGTGGAGCATGTAACGGCCCTTACCCTTTTCATAGTACTTATAGGGACTGGCATCAGTGTAGGCACTACCCTGATAAACCTTACAGGCAGCGATCCTATCGCAAAACATCTCAACCACATAACATCTTGGCATACGCATCCCTGCCATAGCATGATCATCCTGCTCCAGTGAGTAGTCTATCCAGTACTCCAGATGATGCTTATTGCGTCCCTTGTGGTGTAGCCAGGCAAGTGTCACGCCCTTATCCTCACGCTCAGCATTATTGGGACTCCTATCTCCCTGATAGTACTTGACACCAACCAAAAACTCTGTGGGACTGTACTTGGACAGATCATGCAAAAGCCCCTGGACATAGAGACCGGCCATAAAGCAATACTGCCTCACAAGCCTTCTGTGCTCGGTAATGGTATTAAAGTGTGCGATCGCATTATTAATCAGTTTCATTTGTCTTCTTTCCAATGTAGATCGATATTGAGCTTCCGGGAACGATGACAGACATCTGATCCCTCAATTGTTCGCCCTCGGAATTAAAGTCAAAGGAATTTGAATTATTTACAAAGAACCAACTCCTGCCCTCAGGTAATTTAGGCAGGGCAAAGGTCTCCTCTCCATAGTAAAAGTTCATGCAAAGAAGTACATCCTCACACTCATTTCTACCATATGAACCGCAGTACATGACACCCAGTCCCTTTTTCTCGGCACCAATACCCATGATCCAGGGTTCTCTTCCGTGATATGACAGATCCGGAATGCCATAGTGGCTGTAATCCGTCTCCCTAAAGGGAGTATCCTGAGAAAGGATACTGTGATCATGTCTGAATTCGATCAGCTTTTTTACGTACTCGGTAACCGCCAGTGCATCCTTTCGCTTTGAAAAGACTGCCCAGCCTGTGGGATTATCCTGACAGTAGGGATTGTTGTTGCCCCCCTGGCTGTTGAGCACTTCATCACCGGAATTGATAAGCGGTACAGCCTGTGACAGGATCGTAAGTATGAGATTGTTGCGCACGGCACCAAGCCTGGACCTGCATACACCCCTGAGGGTAGAGGGTCCCTCAACTCCGTGGTTATTGGAACAATTATAGTTATTACCGTCAGTATTGTCCTCGCCATTGGCTTCGTTATGTTTTTCGCCATAGCATACAGTGTCAAACAGAGTAAAACCGGAGGTACTGGCTGCATAATTGACAAAGCCCCACTTAGCGTTCTGTCTTCTCATCATCCCGGCAAGTTCGGCAACCGAACCGTCCATATGATTCACAAGCCGCCTCAAAGGATACATGAAGGAATCATTGTATACAAAAAGCCTTTTTGCGCCTCTCTCCTCCTCAAGAACATTCTGAGGGAAGGAAGTAGTAAAGATCTTGATATCGGTAAGGAAGGGACACTCGCAGATATCGGAAACCGGAAGTCCCTCTCCCACAAGATGAAAACCATCGATATGATACCTGCCTACCCAGTAGGAAAGAATAGACTCCAGCTTGCGTCCGCTTATCCTGGATGAAAAAGAAAACTCCAGGATTATCTCCATACCGGCTTCATGAATGCTTTTAACAAGTTCCCTCATGCCCTCGTCCGGTGAAACACCGGGGAAATAAGAACTCTTGGGAGAAAAATAATAGGCATCCCCATAGCCCCAGTAGTTGGTTCCATAGGGTTCCTCACAAACAACACTTGTCTTCTGGCCCTTATCCATCTCAAGATGAGTCCGATATCGTACTTCTTCAAACTCATACAAAGGCATAAACTCTAGACTGGTAACACCCATATCCTTAAGTTCTGGAAGAAGTGATATGACTCCTTTATAATTACCGCGCTTATCAGCCGGCAGACCATGCTTCATGGTATATCCCCTCATATGGAGACGATACATCACCATATCTGAGGCATCTATCCTCTTAAAAGGCTCCTCCCATGCATCAACAGCCGGATAAAAGCCACCGTAAACCTTGTACTGATCCTTGTATCTTGAAGTATCCATCCACTTTTCTCTACCGTGGATGATAGCTGCATATTCATCACAAATATCAACATCCCGACTGCGTATAAGATACTTTCTGTTTTCGAAAGGGATACCGGTGATCCTGACAGAATATACACCGCCCCAGCGGTACTTATCCGACACCTTTATCTTTTCACACAGCTTACCAGATCTTCTGTCAAATAATAACAAAAAAACATCCTCTCGAGGATCGCTGACAAAAGTAAATGTCGCTGCGCCTCCATCGAGGGTTGCTCCGAAAGTTTTAAAATCACCTGGTGATAGTCTGTATTTCATCATGCCTCCTGACATGGATAATTAAAAACTAAATTTTATTATAACATATGGAATATCAAAAATCATTGATTTTTTGAACTTTACATGTTACTCTTCTACTTAGCAAATATCATTCCAAAAGCATATTAGCGATAAAAGGAGAAAAATATGTCAAAAGAAGTATTCCCTGTAGATGAAAACGACACAGACATCATGGTAACACTGGATCTGGATGACGGTATGTCCCAGGATTGTGAGATCATCTCTATCTTCGAAGTAGACGGTAGCGACTATATCGCTCTTATGCCCGTTGATGAAGATGGCAATCCTGTAGATGAGGACAATGTCATTATAGATGACGAAGAAGCCATAGTCTATCTTTACAAGTATTCCGAGGATGCCGATGGCTCACCTTCACTGGACAACATCGATTCCGATGAAGAATATGACAAGGTAGCCAAGGCATTTGACGAACTGTAGGATCATCTGCCTGCAGCATTAGCCGCATTTCTCTTACTACGACACCTTCCTGCACACTCCATCACAAATCTTGATGGCCTGCAGGGGGTGTTTTTGAATTTAACGGGAACAGAAATCACAAGGCTGTGTCTTGCTCTTGTCATGGCAACATAGAACATACGCCTCTCTTCTTCGATCTCATCTGCATGAACCGCATGTCGATCAGGAGTTATTCCCTCACATGCACCTATTATTATAACATGATCAAATTCAAGTCCTTTGGAACCGTGAAAAGTAAAAAGACTGACTCTTTCGTTTGTACTTTTTCTTGTCCTTACATATCCTATTCCGACTGAATCCAAGGCGTGGGAAATAGCAGATGCCTGGGATTGATTTCTGAAGAGCACAGCTATCTCGGATACATTAGCTCCGTTGTCCATAAGCCACCTTATGTATCCTGCGCATCTCTCCGCTTCACTTTGTTCGTCAGGACTTTCCGTATAATAGATCCTTCCCTTTAACCGGCTGAAGGATTTGATATCCTTTTTATAACGTTTTTTATTGTTATCAATAAGATAGGATGATGCCTTTGTGATATCACTGTCACATCTGTAATTCGTAGATAATCTGTAAATGCTGCATCCCTGATATATCTTGGGAAAATCCAAAAGCAAAGAGGGATTGGCACCTCTGAACCTGTAGATAGACTGATCATCATCACCTACCAGAAAAAGATTATGATAACAGATCTTCCTGATCACCTCAAACTGCATATCATTCATATCCTGAGCCTCGTCCACAAGTACGAATCTGTACCTGCGGGCATATGCCTCAAGAATGTCTGGATCACGGTTAGAAGCCATATAGACCATGTAGATCATATCGTCAAAGTCTATGGCTCCGCGACGCCTTTTTTCCTCCTGATACATAAAGCAAAGCCTGTAAATAAGCTCTGAGGTAAAGGGAGCCGGAACAGATTCCGTAAGCTTGCCCGTATTCTGATAATAACTTATCAAACCAAGCAGTCCCAGGGCATCTTCCCTATCACAGACTGTTTTATCATAACCCATTTGATCAAGAGCGGATTTGAGAAGTCCATACTTTTCGTTCTCACTGAGTATCCTGGGATCATGTACGATCCCGGACATCTTAAGGATGTGATAATAGAAGGAATGAAAAGTAGCAAAAGTTACGCCACGACATGCACAGTCCATAGCCAAAAAGCGCTGTTCCATCTCTCGCGCAGCCTCTCTGGTAAATGTGATCACAAGGATTTGCTCTGCCGGAACCTGACGCTCTGAAATAAGCGCAGCTATGCGTCTTGTCAGGACAAAAGTCTTGCCGGCTCCCGGAGGAGCCAGCACTAAGGCAGGACCTGTAAAATGATCTATTGCGCCTCTCTGGGCGCTGTCAGCCGAAAGGCCGCTCATGCAGCGCCCTCAAGCTTTTTAATTGCTGCTTCGATACGTCTAATGGATTCATCCTTTCCAAGGATTTCCAAAAGCTCAGTTGCTCCTCCGGGAGTCATAGCCTTGCCTGACAATGCTGTACGGATAGGCCAAAGAACTGTACCGTTTTTATACTCATGCTCGGAAGCAAAACCCGAAAGCAATGCATAAAGGCTGTCGTTGGTGTAGTCTTCATGAGACTGAAGCACAGGCAGAACTCCCTTAAGAACTTCAAGGGAATTCTCCGTATTAGTCTTCATCTTTTTGTGTGTATAAATATCGATATCGTACTCAGGAACTTCCTGGAAGAAATCAATGATATCGGGAATATCATCATATGTCTCGATACGGCTTTGGATAAGGCCGAGGATCATATCCTTTTTGCAGTCGCGGGTTATGACCTTGTCTACATAAGGCATGGCTTTTTCTGCAAAAACAGAGGGATCCATCTTTTTGATATACTCACCGTTCATCCAGCGAAGCTTAACAGTATCGAATACCGCGGGAGCCTTGTTGATATGATGATAATCAAAAGCCTCGATAAGCTCCTGAAGGCTCATGATCTCCTGCTCTCCGAGAGGGCTCCAGCCAAGAAGAGCAACGAAATTTACAATTGCCTCTCTGACAAATCCGGCCTCAAGAAGATCCTCATAGGATGAGTGACCGCTGCGCTTCGAAAGCTTCTGATGCTCCTCATTGGTAATAAGAGGGCAATGGATATATACCGGTACCTCCCATCCAAAAGCTTCATAAAGCCTGTTATACTTGGGTGAGGACGAAAGGTATTCATTACCTCTGACAACATGGGTAATTCCCATAAGATGATCATCAACTACATTGGCAAAATTGTATGTAGGATATCCGTCGGACTTGATAAGGATCATGTCATCAAGTTCAGCATTGTCTACAGTAATATCTCCATAGATCTCATCTGAAAAAGTAGTTGTTCCCGTACGGGGATTATTCTGTCTGATACAGTAAGGTTCACCGGCATCCAACTTAGCCTGGATCTCCTCCTTGGAAAGAGAAAGACAGTGCTTATCATAGATGGATATTTCCTTGCCGGAAACTGTCTGCTTAAGGCTCTCAAGCCTTTCTTTTGTACAGAAGCAATAATATGCCTCTCCCTTATCTATAAGCTTCTTTGCATAATCAAGATAGATACCCTGAGCCTGTCTCTCGCTCTGAACATAAGGACCAACTCCGCCGTCCTTATCGGGACCCTCATCATGGATAAGTCCGGTATCGGACAAAGTGCGGTAAATGATATCTACTGCACCTTCAACGTATCTTTCCTGATCCGTATCCTCGATCCTAAGGATGAAATCACCGCCCTCATGCTTTGCTATAAGGTAGGCATAAAGTGCGGTACGGAGGTTTCCGACGTGCATCCTACCTGTGGGACTGGGGGCAAATCTGGTTCTGACTTTCATAATAAAAACTCCTTTATAATAAATGTTCTATAAACTTATCCATGAGGAACAAACGTTATAAGTGTTTCCTCAATCCGCATATACGGTCAACCGAAGTAATGATCTCAAGGATCTCAGGCACATAATAGTCATGGGCCTTCATCATCCTGTCGATCTCGTCTCTCTCGCTCTTTACCGAGCGTGTATTTTCTGCGATCTCATCCCGAACCCGGGAGCGTCTCGACACAAGGTTCTGACGAACCTCTTTCATATCCTCTTCGTCATGAAGAGCACCGGCCTGATCAAGCCAGATCCGCTTATCATATAGATCAACCGGTTCCAAAAGCCTCATCATCCGGCCGTTGTAATACTCAAGATCGGAATTATCCCTTTCGTACTGATTTCTTGACCGGACAGTTTCCTGGTACTTTTCATAGATATACTGCAGTTCGTGTGAACTCTTAACGCCATACTTTTGCTGCTCATACATGATCGCCCGGGTAACATTGGCATATTTCATCCTGGAAATATTGAGCATATTGACCGTATTGCCAAGTGATCTTCCCATGGAGATACTCTTAGACCTGTTACCGCTCTGCCAGGCAAAAAGAAACAGACCTATGAGAGCGCCTGCAAAAATGGTCCCAACCATAAAAGGCCTGACCCTCACATCTCCGGAAAGAGAAAGCACGTATAAAAGTACGAATACGGAAAAAAACATGACAAGAAAAAGTATGGAGATCGTCCTTATGATACGGTTGGAGGATTTGATCTCATCTCTGTCTACTTCGATCTCTCCCCTGTCCGCTTCAAGAATATGCATATTTTTTTCACAATTAGCCTGATAACGCTCATTATCCCGCATGCGGCCTATAACCTGAGGCATGACGGATTCATTTTCCTCGATCATCAAAAACTGATCATCGGTAATGGACTTGGGCTTCTGTAAAAAGTTATTTCTGGCCCTCTCCAACTTCAGGATCTGTCCTGCCACTATACGAAGTTCCTTAAGGTCTGTATCCGGGAGTTTCTGTATCTTGAGGATGTCATCAAGATAGCTGGTAAGAACCCTGTACTCCGCCTTAAGAGCCTCGATCTCCTTGGTCATGCCTATAATATGTTCGCAGGAATCAAGGATATAATGCTCGATCTTTTTGGGATTGTCCCAGTCGTCGATGGCATGGATCCGGTCCATCACCCGTTCAAAGGAAGCGTCTATATCCTCATTGCGTTTTTTCTTGTTTCCGAAAAATATCATATCAAATCTTACACAACCTGTTATATTCAATCTTCCAGTTATCTACTATGTTCTCAACAGCCTTGCGATATGCTTCCTGCCTGCTATGGTCCGATTTCAGACGTGAAAGATGCTGGTCAAAATCCCTGATAGCATCAGACTGATAAGCATTTTTAGCATGCTCTATGACACTCTGGGCAAAGGCAGCAGGCACTCTGTACTTCTCTATGATCTTATTTGCCCCTTCCTCATCTCCATCACAGATGTATGAACATATAAGGGCTGTCAGGGTAACCTTTTTCTGATTGCGCTTATAGGCGGCCTCAAAATACTCCTTGGCCTCATCGAAAAAGAAAAGCCTGGCAAAACAAACACCGAGATTATGACTTATATCGCCGTAAAGTGCGGAAGGCAGTTCCTTATCCTCAATAAGATCCTGATAAGCGTAGATAGCATCCACGATCCTCTCCTTGAGAAGAAGCTTGTCCGCACGAAGTTTTTTACGCTCCTGATCAGAATAGGTCTCGTAACGCTCAATAATAGATACCACATTCCTGATCTCGCTAACCGTAAGGTAACCGCAGGCCGAAAGCACATGCTCTACGAAAACATGGAGAGGAACCTCCTCGCCGATAAGGGCCAAAAGTTCTGTCTCCAGGTCCTTCATGTCAAGTTCCCTGCCTATCCAATGGCAAAGCTCCCGTCCGGCAAAATCGGCATCCAAAAGATCTGAATTATTTTTGACATAATAACACAGTTCCTCAAGGGAATAGATATTGAGGGAAAGTGGCTCTATATAAAAGGGATTGGCCGCGATGGGCTGTCTGCAAAGTATCAGCTCTCCCATAATTCCTCCTAGGCTACTCCAATAGTATGCTCCCAGACCTTACCGCTGGACGGAGCGATCTCTCCGAAGCCCAGATCCCGGATGGTAATCCGGATCTTTTTGTCCGAAAGCGGACGTGCTTCGATCCTTAGTCTCGACATACGATCCTCACGCTTTGGCATATCCGTAAGCTCAAGAACCTCGACTCTCGACTTACGGCTTTCGGGTCTTGAGATCCAGCATTCAAACTCGCTGCTCCCATCCAAAATGACCTCGCACTCTCCCTTGGTGTCATACCAGCTGTCACCTGCGGAGATGAGCGTAAGGAATTCCATTTTATTTTTATCTATGACCTTGAGGGCCACATTGATCTTAAGTTCATTGTCACCGATGTAAACGTAGGGCCACTCAGTCTTGCCGTCTTTGATCATTCCGGCGTAGCAAGCCCCCTTTGAATAAAGGTTTTTACCCATGAAAACCCTGCGTCCTCTGCAGAGCCTGGAAAGGGACACCTTCATCCAGTCACCGTCAAAACCGTCTCCCGTCAAGAATACTCCCGAAAAAGCATCATCACCGATAGTTTCCGCAATAACCGAATCAAAGGAAAGATCACGGTTATCAAGAGTCACGGCCGCGCTGCCCTGTGTAAGAGTAACCACCATGGGGGTTGTATTGGTGTTGCGATTCAATCTGCAGTAGCGAATGTGGCTGCCTGCAAAATCGTAAAGCATAACGTCCTGATTATAAATCTGCTGGCTCTGACTAAGGGTGTAATAATAAAAACACTCTCTTTTATCGATCACCAGAAGAGATCCGCCGGAAAGCCCCAGTCTGTTGGCCACAACGGAAAACAGCTCCACTACCTGAAGCGAAACCTCGTCCACACAGATAACCAGCTTTTCTACGGGAGCTCCGGCATAAAGCTGAGCCGAAAGCAAAAGCAGCTTGTGGATGAAGATGAAAAGCAGTTCCTTCGCAGTGTACTCCTCTCCGTCCACAATGATCATCTCATCCGACAAAGCTCTGGAATAGATCCTGTCTATTCCGTCAGCAGCCCCGAGAGAAACCTGCTTTTTAGCCTCATTGCCAAAGTACCACTGGCCTATCCCCCGCTTTTTCGCAAGATAGGTTGGGATCTGATACGCTTCGGAACCCATCACCGTGGAAACCGTCTTTGGCTCCTCCATCTCCTGTGAGTAAAAGGAAAGAAGAGTATATGAATCATTTATATCGATGCCGTAATAGGCACCATCCATATCTCCTATATCCATAATTTCTCCTTAAATGATATTGAAAAGTGTCTTGGAAAGCTCCATTAGAGCCTGATAGTCCTTCATATCTCCTATCAGATCCGTATCATTCTGATACAAGAGATCGCTCTCGATCTGATTGAGACGGGCATATCTGGAGCCATGTCCGCTTTCTATTACGTCAAGGTACGAGATCTGACCGCTGTCAACTACCTCTCCGTCATCTTTAAGTACGATTTCGTACGTAACAGTCTCTCCGAAAAAGACAACCATCTCATGAACATAGATGCCGTCATACATCTCTATCATATCGGCTTCCTTATCGGGAGCGCCCTCCTTATGATATCTGATGCCAAGACGATTGCCCGGATCATACTTAAGTTCAACAAACATCTTGTCATAAAAATGATATCTGATGATAAGCTTTTCATCCAGGTATGAGTAAAAGGCAAAGTACTGACCCTTGAGAACATTTTCACGGATAAGTTCAGACAGGATATCATGCTGTGCATCCGAAAGCTTTTCGGAAGTCGCAAGAAATCTTGAAAGAGATATCCTCATGGTGTCCGAAATACGATTACCTTTTTTATGCAAGAACTGTATGTAGGTAAAAAGTCCCTTGGGAACAGTCTTGTCGTAAAGCAGATATTCATGGGCATAGAAATTAACATAGGCCTCAACCAGCATGCGGTTGGGGTCACGCCTGATATAGCTTGCAAATATCTGATCAATATTGTCATCATAACCGCCCACATAAAGGATCTGGGTAAGGATCCTCTCCTCCAATCCTCTTGTATCAAGAGCTCTGGCAGAGGAATATTTCCAAACTCTGATCATTCCGGATGTAGGTCCGGTATAGTACTTCACCAGATACCCCAGTGTCTGCTCCGAAGAAAGGAAATTATCCATCAGATAAGCACAAAGCCTGATAAGAAAATCATCAACCGTATCCGGATCGGAATCTATCCTCTCGGTAGCTATCCTAAGAAGGATATTCATAGGTACCATCTGACCGTTGCGGCAAAGTAATCTCTCATAAGCCTCGGGGATCCTGTCAGTCAGCACAAGCTGCTCGATTATAACGGCTATCATGCCGGATGAAAGACCTCTATCATCGGTTATGCTGGAAAGCTCGTCCGAGATCATCTCCTCCCTGGTATGCTCCTTAAGAACCGATAAAAACAGGGGATACTTTTGCTTTTTATAAGCAAGTCGGATCGACTCATCCTGTGCAAATCTCTTGATAAGTTCGAGATCGGACTCGGCAAAATCAGAAACCTGCCTCTTTTCATCCAGATCCGTAAGGAAAAACTCCAGGGAATTTTTGCCATGTTCCTTAAGCTTTGAAAGCACATGACCGCCCACAATAAGCGGCTGCACATAGTAGGTTGTATCCTCTGACAAAAGGCCCTCATCAGTAGTATCCAAAAATACTACCGAGTCGTCATCCACTATGCGAACAAAGGCACACCCATCCACAACAGGAGCCACCTCTGCGCCTGCCCTTTTCTCATCGATGACCATAACCCGGGTAGCATTGACATTGAGGCAGATGATCTTTTTCATGTAGAAAAGACGGCCCATATGGAGGGCTACATCCTCGTCAATAAGCCCCTCGTTAAGAAGGTTCTGATAGAGAACAGCCAGATTATCATCGATCTTTTCGGCCCTCATGGCCTCCAGGGCAAAATGCTCTATCTGCTTATGATATGCCTCGTAGATCTGAGGCTCCTTTTCCTTGTAGGTGACAACATTGGCGTAAAGATAAGCCTTTTGCTGCCAGGGCAGAGAATTCTCGTAGGAAAAATAAAGGAGAAGAAGTCTCGGCAGCATCCTGATATCATTGAGCGCAGTAGAGGAAATATAGGCCTCATACAATCCGCTCAACCTCATCTCCTTTTCAATAGCGATCTCATACCACTGTCTGTACTTTTCACCAATACAATTGCAACGGAGCAAGTACGAAACCAGAGTTGAAAGATAATCATCCTTTTCAGTTTTTTCAAAGGCATATACAAGGATCTCATATAATCTCTCGTTATAAACGGATACCCCTGCGGCAAGAGAAGTTACCTGCATAAGCATATGACTGGTAAGTCTGTCATGCCGTCTTGCGTAAGTCAGCATCCTGATAGCAAACCCATCAAGAGATCCGATAAGAAGCGGATCCTGAACATAGATCTCCAAAACCTCAAGATAAAGAATGGGTGATGTAATGCCACTATCGATCCACTGTCTGATGGCTGAAAGCTTGCGCTTGGAATCACCTATATACTCCCGCCTCAGGAAAAGCAGAAACCAAAAGATCCTGTAATCTTCGGGAAGCAGCCTGAATATCCCCTCGATCTCAGCCGTAAGCCTGTCAACATAAGCTTCCTCCGGCTCGATAAGTGTACAAAGGTATAAAAGATATGCCCACTCAAAGCTCTTTTTATTTTCGATAAGACGCTTTTCATCGGATATGATCCAAAGGCCGTCCTGACGTCTTCCGTTGACGATAAGAGCCTGTGCTTTGTACAGCTTAAGGAAATGATCATCCGGTGTATCCTCAAGCATCTCATCAAGGTAAGCAATGGTATCGTCGCACCACTTCCCGGTGGAAATACTGCGAAGCCTGAAGTCCTCATAAATATTGAGAAGAGCCAGAGTCTTACGCTTTGAAGCCACATCAAGAGCAGTCCGCTCCTCGTCCTTACGATGAGTGGAAATAATAAATTCTATTGATTCATGAAAACCTGTGGAGTCAATGGAAATCGTAGCCTTATTGATACCATCATGAAGCTTGTCATAATGGATAAAAACAGGCAATTCCAAAGATGAACCAAGAAAATAATCGGGTGTCACAAGCGACGGTTCAACCGTAATGATGGGTGAGTCCGAAGTGATACTCATCTCAAAGTATCCCCAATTACTTTTTGTGAGTTCGACTATCTCTTTAAGATTCTCGGTAACCTCATAAAACTCACGTCTATGGCAGATAGCCGAAAACTCCAGACGTTCTTTTTGACTGGCTGAAACAAGAAACGACTCCAGATTGATAAGAGTCCTGTCGCCCTCAGCAAAACCAAGATAAAGCAACCTGTATTTAGCATCAAGATTGCTCATAAAGTCGGCAAATGCCTGGGAATGAAATAAGATAAGAGCTTCTCTGGGTCTTTCCTTGCAAAGAGCTGTAAAGTCCTCCAGGGATCTGATAGGGCCAAGGGATGACTCAGGATATTTTCTGTCTATGATAACCTCATATGGAAGCGAGGTCTCAATAAGACCTGCAACAATATCAACCTCTCCCTTAAGGGAGTCTCCCGCTCTGAAGCCTGCAACGGAAGCATGAATCCGAATTCGGACTTCATTGCCCTCAAAATTGGGTGCAGGTACGGTAACATAGGGATTGGATGAATAAACAATGCCCCTCAGAGGCTCTTCCTGATCGCAACTGATGACAAATTCACCCTCTGCATCATCACCCTCTGTAGTATGAAGTTCAATTCTGTCTCGGTCAAAGGAAAGCTCCGGAACCTGGTCCCTGAACTGGTCCTCCGACATACGCCAGATCCTCTTTCGCAAGGTGAAACCTCTTCTAAAACATATTTGAAATTGATATTTCAAATAAACCAAACTATAATGTATACATACAGAGGTAATTATAGCATATTTTGCTATCTATGTCATCTTTAGATATACTATATTATACGATAATTAATCACTTTACACGCGATAATACTACTATGCTCTTACGCTCCCGCGTGGATACCGTCCCACTCTGCGGTGCTGACGCTCCTCGAGCGGGTGCCCATCCACGCTCGCGCCTTACTATGCGTATGTGTTTTATTAAGCAAACAGGCTTGAGCATTTCGCTTTAAATGGCGCGAGCAATGGGTAAGATGCGCCCGGGTTGCCACCTGGCAAGAGGGCGTATGGGGCGCAGAACGTCCGGTGGACGTTCGATTTGCGCCGACCGAAGTGGAACGTAGACCCCATTGCGGGAGCCATAGGAAAGGCATAATTCGCTCAAGCCGTTATATTAACGAATATCAGAAAGGATAATACGCTATGATCACACACAAGGACCACTTTCATGGCAGCGATCTTGAAAAGATCGAATCGGTTTACGGCATCAAAAAGGAAGACATCTTAAGTTTCTCCGCCAATGTAAATCCTCTCGGTATATCTCCTTTAGTACGGGAGCAGATCTCCTCTCACATAGATGTGATCGCCAGCTATCCGGATCGGGAGTACACCACTCTGCGTACAGCCATTGCAAATTATGTTCATACCGAGCGTGACCGCATTATCGTTGGTAACGGATCAACCGAGCTCATTTCCCTATTTGTGGATATAACCCGTCCCAAAAAGGCTCTTATCCTGGGTCCTACTTATTCCGAATATGAGCGTGAAGTATCACTTGTCGGAGGCAGATGTTCCTACTATCCTCTTCGCAATGACTCCCACTTTAATCTGGACATAGATAATTTTTGCTCCAAGCTTTCCGATGATATCGATCTTGTTATCATCTGCAACCCCAACAATCCTACATCGGGCTGCATAACCAAGCGCGAAATGCGTCAGATACTTGATGTTTGCAAGCAGCATGCCATCTATGTCATGGTTGACGAGACCTATGTAGAATTCGTTAAACATCCTGAGGAAATATCATCTGTATCTCTTACGGAATACTATAATAATATTATTATACTCCGTGGTACCAGCAAGTTCTTTTCCGCACCCGGCCTTCGTTTGGGCTATGCCATCACAGGCAATTACGATCTTGTAAAAGAGATCACCCAGCATAAGAATCCCTGGATGGTTGGTTCCCTTGCAGAGGCTGCCGGAGAGATCATGTTCTCGGATACGGATTACATCGAAAAGACCAGAGAACTTATCGACCGCGAGCGTGACAGGATGTATGACCTTTACAGTGAATCTGACCGCTTCATCCCCTACGCTCCCAGCGCCAATTTCCTTCTCCTGGAGATCACAGAGGACGGCGTCACCAGCCGGATGCTTTTTGACAAGGCCATCCAAAACAGGATGATGATCCGGGACTGCTCCACCTTCCCCTTCCTGGGTGACAAGTACATCCGTATCTGCTTCATGAATCCGGAAGACAATGACAGGCTTTTCAGAGTCCTAACTAATTAAACTGATTTATCCGCGCTGGAGCGTAAGATCAAAGTAGTACAACATAAAAATAGCAGGTCATATGACCTGCTATTTCTTACTTATCCTTCTTTTCTTTCTTTTCCTCGGGAGCCTTAGCATCCTCGGGTTTCTCAACGGCTGCGATAGCTGCCTTCTGCATAGGAATACGGCAATTCTTGTTGCTTCCGAACTCAACGATAACAGTATCATCATCGATATCGATCACAACACCGTAAAAACCACTGGAAGTAAGAACTGTATCGCCGATTGCCAGCGCATCCATAAGTGCTCTCTTTTCCTTCTGCTCCTTCTGCTGAGGACGGATCATAAAGAAGTACATAAATCCGAAAAGGATAACAAGCCAGATCACAAGTCCAAGTGTGCCGCCGAAAAGCCCTGCTCCTGAAGCGGCTGATGAATCAGTTAACAAAATATAAGGTTGCATTTTTTATCCTCCTGCGTTCACAAAACTTCACTTATTTTATAACAACCCCGCCCATTATGCAAGATTGTTTTTTTCTCTTTCTATGGTTCCCAGAGAATCCAACATGCTTCTCTTGAACTCGCTGTAAGAGTCAGACTCTATCGCATCCCTGATCTCTTCCATAAGATGATTGTAAAAATAAAGATTATGAAGGACACAGAGCCTAAGACCAAGTATTTCTTTTGCCTTAAGAAGATGATGGATATATGCCCTGGAATAGCTTTTACAAGCGGGGCAGCCACAGCCCTCCTCAATAGGAGCCATATCTGTTTCGTATCTTTTGTTCATCAGATTGCGCTTGCCCAGATGAGTGTAAACATGTCCGTGACGTCCGTTACGGCTGGGATAAACGCAGTCAAAGAAGTCAACGCCTCTGTCTACAGCCTCTAAAATATTAGCCGGCGTACCAACACCCATGAGATAAGTTGGCTTATTCTGAGGCAAATATGGAACAACGTGATCAAGCACATCATACATCTGCTCAGTACTTTCACCAACCGCAAGACCTCCTACCGCATATCCGGGAAGGTCCATCTCACTGATGGTCTTAGCGTGCTCTATCCTGATATCGTTAAACACTGCGCCCTGATTGATGCCAAAAAGAAGCTGATTAGGATTAACGGTACCCTCTGCCTTGCAAAGCTCATCCATCTTTACACGGCAGCGCTCCAGCCACCTGGTAGTTCGGTCAACGGAATCCTGAACATAGTTCCTGTCGGAAAGCGCATGGGGGCACTCGTCAAAAGCCATGGCTATAGTACTACCGAGATTGGACTGGATAGTCATACTCTCCTCAGGCCCCATAAAGATCTTATGGCCGTCAATATGGCTTCTGAAGGTAACTCCCTCTTCTTTTATCTTGCGCATGGTTGCAAGAGAAAAAACCTGAAATCCGCCTGAATCCGTAAGTATGGGACGATCCCACACCATAAACTTGTGAAGTCCGCCTACGGACTTTATAAGCTCATCTCCTGTCCTTACATGAAGATGATAGGTATTCGAAAGCTGGACCTGGGTTCCGATCTCCTTAAGATCATCTGTTGATACGCCACCCTTAATTGCAGCTACTGTACCCACATTCATGAAAACAGGTGTCTCTATTGTCCCATGAACAGTCTTAAAACGGCCTCTTTTTGCCCTACCGCAGGTTTTGATCAATTCATACATTATCTTTTATATACTTCCTTTATTGATGAAAGCCGATCCGGCATTCCGGACAAGATAGCGTCCGCCAGAACAAGCTCTGTCATAGCCTCAACAACAACTACAGCCCTGGGAACGATAACCGGATCATGCCTTCCGTGAATAATGATCTTGGTTTCGTTGCCATCCCGATCAACAGTATCCTGCTCTCTGGAAATTGAGGGGGTAGGCTTTACTGCAACACGAAAAACGATCTCATCTCCGTCGCTGATACCTCCAAGAATACCTCCGCTGTGATTGGATCTTTTTTTGATAAGTCCATTTTCGGACATAAAAGGATCATTGTTTTCACTGCCACGAAGTTTTGCAGCTCCAAATCCTTCTCCTATCTCAAATCCCTTAACAGCACCGATGGAGAACATAGCACCGGCCAAAGCCGCATCAAGCTTTCCAAATACAGGATCACCTATGCCGGGCATCATGCCACTGACTACGGTCTCAATAACTCCTCCCACAGAGTCCTGGTCATCCCTGCAGGATCTAACAAGTTCCACAGCCTTCTTTGAAGCCTCCTCATCCGGCATATACAGCGGATTTGAAGCTATCACATCCTTGTCAAAAGAACTTATCTCAATATCACCGATGGATCTGGTATAAGAAAGCACCCGGATCCCAAGTTCGGATAAAAGCCTGGCAGCTACAGCACCGGCTGCAACACGGCCTATTGTCTCTCTTCCCGAGGATCTTCCGCCTCCTCTGTGGTCTCTGAAACCGTACTTTTGATCAAAGCAAAAATCAGCATGTCCCGGTCTGTAAACATCCTTAAGGGCATCATAATCACCCGAATGCTGATCCTGATTTCGGACCATAAGGGCTATAGGTGTTCCAAGAGTTACGCCCTCAAATACACCGGACATGATCTCAACTCTGTCAGCCTCACTCCTGGCGGTCGTCATATCAGACTGTCCCGGGCGACGTCTGTCCAGCATTGATTGTATATCCTCTTCACAAAGCGAAAGTCCCGCAGGAACCCCGTCGATGGTTACACCGACGCCGGCCCCGTGAGACTCCCCCCATGTCATGATCCTAAAATTATTACCGAATAATGAATGATCCATTACTTGTTCTCCAGTTTAAGTATGCGGATGCAGTTGGGCTTATCCACCTTAACCGGCGGATTCTTCATGAGTGCATAATTCTCCTCATAATTAAAACCAAAGGTCCTGATCTCGTTGGAATCGTGATTAAGTACGGCTACATACTTTGCACCGGGAAGTACGGCAATTGATTTAGGGAAATCGCCGCTGATCATAGTCTCTCCGATGTAGGAAAGTGTTCCATCCTCGGGATCACGCTTGAGCCATGACATACCGTCAAAGCCGTCAATAGCAACAAAAACATAATCATTATCCTTGCAAAGAGACATGCTCGTTGCGGAAGATATCCTGAAATCCTCCTCAACAACAGGGATAGTCTGGATCCTCTCAAAGAAAGGCTCGTTACCCTTGTCCTCGTACTTATATACCTCAATGGCATTGGCAAGCTCTGTAAGGATATAACAGAATCTGGCATCCTCTGAGAATCTGATAAGCCTGGGCGCTGCCTCCAGCTCACATCTTATGATATCAGCAAGCTTGAGCTTACCGTGGGTGTAATCGATAGCATATACTTTAACCTGATTAAGACCGTAATCTGCCGCACAAAGGTACTTGTGATCGGGAGTAAGCTTAACACAACTTACCTTTGGATGATCGATCCTTCGGTTTTCAGAAGTAATGGCAAGTCCCTGATGGAAGATACCATCTGCGATATCATCAATCCCGCCATCCGGCCGAAGTCTCATCATGGTCACTCGACCGTCATGATATCCACCTACAAAAAGAAATCTACGCTCCTTATCCACATCAAGATAGCAGCCTCTCATCCCGCCGATCCACTTAGAATTGATCTTGGAAAGATCGCCGTTCTCATCGATCTTGAAAGCACATACACCCTCATCCTCAATGGAATAAAGGATCTGGCCGTCCTCACTGATAGTAACGTAGGAAGGATTGTTGATGGGCGCTACGGATCTCTCTGTAAGCCTTCCGCTTTCAACATCAATATCATACACATGGATACCGATGCTGTTCTCATGTGTATATGTTCCTACATAAGCAACATATCTGTCCTTTGCCTTTGCCATTATAAGCCTCCTTATCAAGCGCTCATTCGGATTATGTCGTATTCTTCCGCACCTGTTTGATCAAGCTCAATACATAAAGCCTCACCCGCATGGGGAGCTGACTGGGCACTTTGTCCGTCTTCACCTATGATGGAGCGAACAACGCAACTTATATTATCACCGTTTGGCTTCATGATTTCAATAGTATCACCGCAAGAAAATTTATTTTTCTGGTGGATAAATATAGTATTGTTCTCTGCTTTTTCCACCATACCCAGATAAATATAGCCTCTCTCGTAGGAATTCGCCGTATACAGCTGTCCCTCTTCATGCGGTTTGCCAAAGTAAAATCCGGTGCCGAATGACCTGTAGGTGCAGGCTGTGATCTGGGAACGATACCAGGAAAGATTCTCCCTGTATACTTCCTCTCCCTTGAGATAATCATCGATAGCCCTACGATATGTCCTGGCTACGGTAGCGACATACAGCGCAGCCTTCATCCTGCCCTCAACCTTAAAGGAGTCAATACCGCACTCCATAAGCTCGGGAATATGGTCAACCATGCACAGGTCCTTGCTGTTAAAAATAAAGGTCCCTCTATCTGTCTCAACAACAGGCATATATTCTCCGGGGCGATTCTCCTCAACCACGGAATACTTCCATCTGCAGGGATGCGTGCAGGCACCGAGATTAGCCGCTCTGCCCGTAAAATAGTCGGAAAGCAGACATCTTCCGGAATATGAAATACACATGGCTCCGTGAACAAAGCTTTCTATCTCCATGTCCTCTGGAATATGCTCCCTAATATCTCGAAGTTCCTCAAGAGAAAGCTCCCTCGCACTGACTACCCTGCGAACGCCCTGATCATACCAGAACTTGTACGTCATATAGTTGGTATTATTGGCCTGAGTGGAAATATGAACCTCGATATTCGGCATATACTGTCTGGCCAGAGTAAATACACCGGGATCAGAGATAAGAACCGCATCGGGTCCGATATCGGACAACTCTTTGAAATATTCTATAACACCGTCTATATCGCGATCATGTGCAAAGATATTGGCCGTAACATAAACTTTTACACCTTTTTCATGAGCAAAAGCGATACCGGCCCTCATATCTTCGGGCGAAAAATTATCCGCTCCTGCACGAAGACCATAGGCCTCACCGCCAATATATACAGCATCTGCGCCGTATCTGACCGCAACTTTTAAAACATTAAGATTGGCTGCCGGAAGCAGCAGTTCTACATTTCGTCGAAACACTTATACCGTCTCCTATAGGTAATATATCCGTGATCAGATCCTTGTCCCTGCATATCTCATCAAGAAACTGCCGCATCCTCTTGTGAATGGTACGGTCACGTCTCTCAAGAGCATATCTGCTGCGAAGTGTATCATTCTCCACAAGGATATTGTCACATAAAAGAACTCCCCCCTCTGTAAGAAGTCTCTTGATATCGGGAAGCATGGTAATGTACTGTCCCTTGGCAGCATCGAGAAAAATAAGATCATACTGATCCTTAAGGTCTGCCAAAAGCAAAGTAGCATCGCCTCTTAAAAGACTTATGGCCTCTGTAGCCCCATATTTCTTAAAATTAGCTTCCGCCTGATCAGCTCTTTTTTCATCCATCTCAATCGTGGTGATCAGACAACTCTCACGGCAGGCAACCTTCCAGATATATAGGGAGGAATATCCTATAGCCGTGCCTATCTCAAGAACTCTGCGAGGCCTAATGGTTCCAAAAAGCCAGTTCATAAAAAACTCGCATTCCCTGCGGATTATAGGAACGTCGTCCTCTTCGGCCTGCTCTCTCAGGGATAAAAGTTCCTCATCTCCACCTATGGTGGCATCTAAGAATACCTGCCACCTCTCATCCGATAAAAGTCCCATATCAGACTTCCATGATTATAGGCAGGATCATAGGGCGCCTCTGAGTCTCTTTCCAGACAAAATCCGAAAGAACACTTTTGAGTTCGTTTTTTATACGTCCCCAGTCTCTGATGCCTCCGTCAACAAGATCCTCCATCTTTTCAACAAGGACTTCATTGGCGGAATCCATAAGATCCTCGGATCCCTTAACATAAACAAATCCTCTGGAAACGATATCCGGTCCCGCAAGGACCTGGCCGCTTCCGGAATCCATGGTAATAACAATAATTATAATGCCGTCCTCTGCCAAATGCTGTCTGTCACGAAGAACGATATTACCAACATCGCCGACGCCGAGTCCATCAACCATAACAGCTCCGGTATGGACCTGACCCACAACTTTGGCCACACCCTCGTCAAACTCCAGGATATCACCGGATTTAAGGATCTTGATATGCTCGGAATCATAACCGAGTGATCTGGCTATACGCTCCTGGGCCTTGAGATGCTTGTACTCTCCATGGACCGGGATTGAATACTTGGGCCTAACCAGGGAATAGATAAGCTTGATCTCTTCCTGGCAGGCATGTCCGGAAACATGGACATCCTGGAAGATAACATTGGCCCCCTTGCGATAAAGGTCATTCATGACCCTGGAAACATCCTTTTCATTACCGGGAATGGGATGGGATGAAAAGATAATGGTATCATCGGGCTTGATGGCGATCTTGCGATGAGTGCCGTTAGCCATACGGGAAAGGGCTGCCATAGACTCTCCCTGACTACCGGTAGTGATAAGCACCGTCTTTTCGTCGGGATAATTTTTAAGTTCATCAACAGAGATCAAAGTATTGGCGGGAACATCAAGATACCCAAGCTCCTGAGCGGTATTGATGATATTGACCATACTCCTGCCCTCTACCACTACCTTACGGCCGTGCTTGTAGGCTGAATTGATTATCTGCTGAACTCTGTCAACATTGGAAGCAAAGGTTGCGATAATGATCCTGTGGGACACATTTTCAGCAAATATAGCCTCAAAGGCAGCTCCAACAGTCTTTTCAGACTCGGTAAAACCGGGACGCTCTGCATTGGTGGAATCACACATCAGTGCCAAAACGCCCTTTTTGCCGATCTCCGCAAAGTGCTGAAGGTCAATGGCATCACCGAAAACCGGCGTATAATCAACCTTGAAGTCTCCTGTATGGATAATAGTTCCGGCGGGTGTATAGATGGCAAAAGCCGCCGCATCCTGGATACTGTGATTTGTCCTTATAAACTCAACCCTGAAAGGTCCTATATTGATTGACTGGCCGTACTTTACCACCTTGCGCCTGACCTGAGACATCATGCCTCTCTCAGCCAGCTTATGCTCTATAATACCCATTGTAAGACGGGTGGCATATATATTGACCGGGAGCTCGGAAAGCACATAAGGAAGAGCTCCGATATGATCCTCATGTCCGTGGGTGATAAAAATACCCTTGACCTTATCCTCATTTTCAATGAGGTAACTGATATCCGGAATAACGAGGTCTACTCCCAACATATCCGATTCCGGAAAGGCAAGTCCGCAATCAACAACAATAATACTGTCTCCGTACTCGAAGGCAGTAATATTCATCCCGATCTGTTCCAGTCCGCCCAACGGGATGATCCTTAATTTGTCTTTTTTCAATTTAACCTCCTAATACTCGAACCCGGTATCATCAAGAAGTTCTTCGAAAACGCCGAGAACGTTCTTCAGAAGGTTGTCATCATCGACCGGTACATAACAAACTTCATCTCCGTCGTCCTCCACTTTTCGAAGAACCATCACCTCTGCCTCATCAGAGTCCGGGTCACTGTCAGATACTAAGAGAAAACTCTCCCCCGCAAGGACAGTCTCCTCAAGAATAAATAACTCTATATCATTACCGTCATCATCGGTAAATAATATGCTTTCGTAAGATTTAGCTTTGCTTTCTTCGCTCATCAAGATATTCCTGTAAAACTATGGCTGCCGCCACCTGATCAATAAACTGCTTTCTTTGACTGCGCAAAACACCACTTTCCCTAAGTATCTCGTCAGCCTCATACGTTGTAAGTCTCTCGTCCCAAAAGATAACTTCTAAACCTGTTCTGTCTGCCACCTGAGAAGCAAAATCCCTGGTCAGCTCACATCTTTCTCCCTCGCTTCCATCCATATTGAGGGGGAGCCCCATAACAACAAGTCCGATATCATACTCAGCACAAATATCCGTTATCTGTCTGAGTGTATCTCTGAGAGCACCCGGCTTTTTACGAGTGATGGTAGAATGCTCCTGTGCTGTCATAAGAAGAGGGTCTGAGATCGCAACACCCACGGTCTTAGACCCGAAATCCAGTCCCAGTATCCTCTTATCCAAAACAGACTACTCCCAGCCTTTGGAGCGGATATACTCCTCAAGAAGCTCCTCAACGAGCTCATCCCTCTCGACCTTCATGATGAGGCTTCGGGCATTATTATGACTGGTAATAAAAGTCGGATCCCCTGACATGATATAACCCACTATCTGATTAACAGGATTATAACCACGCTCCCGCAGAGCCTCGTACACTTTGGTAAGTATATCCTTGGCCTCTACCGACTCCTTGTCAACCTTAAAAAACTGTGTCTGTCCAAGATCCTTCATAAGCATCTCCTAAGAAAAAACAAGTTTCACAAAAGAAACTCACGCGCAGTGCGCATTACAAATACTGAATTCATTGTATTATATCATAACGAAATTTTCAAGTCCCCCGACCTTGTTATCAAGGGTAAGAATGCCCTCTTTAATGCTTCCGCAGATATGGCTGCCGAGAGTTGATCTGACCTTGATGTATTCCCTCGTGAAACCGGTGATCCCGCCGCTTGCGTCTTCCTCTTCAAAAAGCACATCGGTCCTGACTCCGTCATAAAGCTTTAAGAAGTCAAGTCTCATACTTTCTCCCAGCTCGATAAGCCTTTGACTGCGCTCATGCTTGAGTTCTTCCCTTACCTGATCAGGCATCTTTACAGCCCTTGTACCCGGTCTTTTTGAATACTTGAAAACATGCATCTCATAAAAGCCAACTCGGCGCACAAAATCAATGGTTTCCTCAAATTCTATGTCAGTCTCACCGGGGAATCCGCAAATAACATCAGTGGTTATTGCCGGGTTATTAAAATATTTCCTCAATATACTAACACTTTTAAAATATTCTTCTGCAGTATATGATCTGTTCATGCGCTTAAGAACAGAATCGCTGCCGCTTTGGAGCGAAAGATGAAAATGAGGGCAAACCTCCTTTACGGAAGAAAGCTCACTGATAAACTCCTCATCCATGATACAGGGTTCAAAGGAGCCGAAACGCACACGCTCGATCCCACTGATAGCTGCAACGCTTTTTACCAGATCAATGAGTTTTTCACCCGTATCTTTGCCAAAGGAACTGAGATGGATACCGGTGATCACCACCTCTTTATAACCCTTACTCGCAAGATGCGTAACTTCGCTTATAACACTTTCAATACTGCGGCTTCTGGAACGTCCTCTGGCATAAGGGATGATACAATACGAGCAAAACTGATCGCAGCCGTCCTGAACCTTGATAAATGCCCTTGTATGGTCCATGGTATGCGCCAGGAACATATCCTCATATCTTCTGTCACAGGCAATATTGGAAATTGCGCTGTTCTTTTGTCCCTTTTCATACTCACTTATAAGCCTGACAAGCTCCTCCTTTTTATTGTTAGAGATCAAAATATCCACGTTGGGACTGCCTTCAAGCTTATCTTTTGCTGTCTGGACATAGCACCCTGCAGCAACTACGATGGCGTCAGGATTCTTACTCCTGGCACGTGAAAGCATCTGCCTTGATTTTTTGTCTGCGATCTGGGTAACGGAACAGGTATTTATTACATAAACATCGGCCTTTTCGGTAAAGGGAACTATCTCATAACCGGCCTCTTCCAAAAGGTGTGCCATACACTCGCATTCATATTCATTTACTTTGCATCCAAGGTTGTGAAGGGCCGCTTTTTTCATTGACATTTTAACCTTTTTCATTTACGATTGAACTATCTATAAATAGACAATAACGAGGAGGTTATGATGAAGACAGTACAGATTTCTCTTAATTCGATCGATAAGGTAAAATCCTTTGTAAACACCATAAGCCAGTTTGACAGCGATTTCGATCTTATTTCAGGTCGCTACGTTATCGATGCTAAGTCGATCATGGGTATCTTTTCATTGGATCTTTCCCAGCCCATCGATCTTACGATCCATGCTGAGAAGGACGATGAGATCCTTACCGCACTTGAGTCCTATATCATCAAGTAATTGTATTTGATCTATTAGATCTGTAGGGAACCCGCCAGGGTTCCTTTTTTATTCGCACATTATAACTTCTGTAGATTCCAGCGCCTTGGCCATAAGATCATCTATTACATCCTCCAAATGCTTCTCCGATCTTTCGATGCGCTCAAGCTTAGGCTTGGTAACCGGATGCTTAGCCACAAAAATAGTACAGCAATCCTCATAAGGAAGGATAGATGTTTCATATGCACCGATTGCTTCGGAGCGCGTCACTATCTCCTGCTTATCAAATCCAATAAGAGGTCTCATAACAGGGAGCTTGCATACTGCATTGGTGGCAAGGAGGGACTGCAATGTCTGAGAAGCTACCTGAGCCACGCTCTCACCTGTAACCAGCGCCAGATCTCCGCATTCATTTGCAAAATGCTCAGCGATCTTCATCATATAGCGTCTCATAATGATAGTCAGCTCATCATGAGGACACTTTTCGTAAATTGCCAGCTGGATATCCGTAAAGTTTACTACATGGAGTTTGATAGGGCCGCTGTAGGCCGCAACGATCTTTGCCAGATCCACTACCTTTTGCTTTGCCCTCTCGGATGTATAGGGAGGTGCATGAAAATAAACGGCATCCAGAACAACGCCGCGCTTAGACATCATATATCCCGCAACCGGTGAATCGATTCCTCCGGACAAAAGAAGCATTGCTCTTCCGCTGGTTCCAACAGGCATGCCGCCCGGGCCCGGATATGTCTTTGAGTAATAGTTGATCTTCTCTCTAATCTCAATATAGACCATGATCTGAGGTTCATGAACATCAACGCTCCACTGGGGAAAAGCATCCAGGATCTTTTCACCCATAAAGGAATTGAGTTCCATGGAATTCAGAGGATAATTCTTTCTTGCACGCCTGGAATCAACTTTAAAAGTAATGTGATCAGTACCGTTGTATGTTTTTTTCAAAAAGGCAACCACATCCTCTGCCAGTTCCTCGGGAGATTTATCATCACAAACCTCAGCCGGAGCTATCTCCGTTATACCAAATACCTTCCGAAGTGCATCGATCACTTCCTGCTCATCGGCATCAGTACCCTCAACAGCTTCAACGAATATCCTGCCTCTTGGCCTTGTAACCGTAAAATCACCGTCAACATGCTTAAGTGAATTTTCTATATTTCTTACAAGCTGCTCCTCAAAAAGATGCCTGTTCTTGCCTTTTATAGCGATCTCCGCATATTTTATCAAAAATGCCTTAGCCAATTCCTTCTCCTATCTTCTAACAAACCTTGCCAATCTCGGTACGATCTCGGACATCTTACCAATGGCATATTTTATCTCTTCTTCCGTAGTATGTACTGAAAGTGAAAATCTGACAGTCTGCTCCAATGCGTCGCCTTTAAGTCCGATAGCGGACAAAGTCCTGCTTTTTGCCGGTCTGTTGGACGAGCAGGCACTTCCGGCAGAGCAATATACTCCCTCTTCCTCAAGAGCATGTAAAAGAACCTCTGCCCTAACTCCCCTGGCCGTAACACTTACAATGTGAGGAGCCGCGTTTTCTGCCTCAGGGCCATTGATACTTATTCCGTCAATGTCCTCAAGGCCTTCCACAAGCATAGCCCTTAGCTTTCTCAAATGAGCGATATTGCTGTCCTGATCCTTAAAAAGATCCGCTACAGCTGCTCCAAGACCGGCTATTGCAGGAACATTTTCAGTTCCCGAGCGAAGACCGTTTTCCTGTCCGCCTCCGTAGATCAGCGGAGCAATATTAACACCTTCCCTGATAAATAAAAATCCGCTGCCCTTAGGACCGTGAAGCTTATGTCCGCTTACAGACATAAGATCAATGCCTATACGGCCGGGAAAAACAGGGATCTTGCCATAGGACTGAATAGCATCAACATGAAAGTAAGTGTTTTTATTGCGTTCATGGATGACAGAAGCCGCCTTTTCAACAGGCATCACGCTTCCGATCTCATTATTGACATGCATGATGGATACGAGCACCGTATCCTCTCTCATAGCCGCCTCAAGCTCGTTTATGTCTATAACTCCATGACTGTCAACCCGAAGTCTTGTAACCTCATATCCCTCAGCCTCAAGAGCAGCTATGGGCTCTCTAACGGCAGGATGCTCGATCTCGGTTGTGATTATATGCTTACCGTATCTTTTTCGATTACGCACCGTTCCGTATATGGCCAGATTATTGCTTTCCGAACCTCCGGAGGTAAAAACGATCTCCGCCGGCTTTGCCTTAAGGGTTTTAGCAATTATCTGCCTGCTCTCTTTGATGTAGTTTTCCGCATCCATTCCCATATTGTGAAGGGATGAAGGATTGCCGAAATCCTCGCAGAGTACGGTTTGCATCTTTTGGGCAGCCTCGGGGAGACAAACTGTTGTTGCCGCATTATCAAGATAACACTTCATTAGTCTTCACCTGCTCCCCTTCGCATGGTAATACCGCACCACTCACCAATGTGGACCGTATCAAGTAGTACAAGGCCTCTGGCAGAAAGAGCGTCCAAAACCTCGTTTTCCTTGAAATCAATGATGCCGGAAGTCATAAGTATGCCTCCGTAAGCAAGTGTTGCACAAATAGCATCTGCCATGTCTATAATTATATCAGCAAGGATATTGCAGACAACGATATCGTAACCTCCGCCAACTTTAGCACGAAGCGCCTCATCGGCAGAAAGGTTTCCTACGTGGAAATCAACACCGGTCATATCAATATCATTTCTTTCCAGATTTTCTTTTGATGATACGATGCAATCAGGATCTATATCCAGAAGATCTGCTGTTTTTGCTCCCTTTTTCAAAAGTGCAATGGAAAGGATGCCGCTTCCGCAGCCTATATCAAGGACCTTCTTGCCGGATATATCAAAGTCACTCAGCTGACCCAGGATTATCCTTGTACTTTCATGGGCACCGGTACCAAAAGACATACCCGGATCGATCTCTATATCGATACCGTTACTATGGGTCTCTGACTCCTCCCAGCTTGGATGGATATAAATATTACCAACATTAAAAGCGTGAAAATAATCCTTCCAGTTATCTTTCCAATCAGCGTCATCACACATCTCACAGGAAATACCGCCGGGTATCACATCGGACTCATCACCGTAAAACGACAGTTCACTTTCAATGTCTGAAATCAGACTTGCAGTATCGAAGTCTTCTTCTCTGTAAAGATAGATCCTGCATCCCTGATCCTCGGAAACATCGGGCTGAAGCTCCGGATACACTCCCGGAGTATACTCATCCTCCACAGCAGTGCCGTCGTCTATCTCCATCTCCTCGATACCCATATCGTAAAGAGCGGCGCAAACAATATCCTCATATTCAGGTGTTGTACCTATTATGATCTTCTGATACTTCATATAATTGCCTTTCAAAAGAAAATGAACTATCTGTTATTGCAAACATGTCTTATTATAACTTAATTAATGTTAAAGTAAAGAAAAAGTCCGAAGCAACTGCCTTTTTAGATGGCACTGTTTCGGACCTGATCTTATTTCATCCTATCACGAAAAGACTTTTTCTTTTTAGGAGCGCTGCTGGGATCTGATCCAAGAGAATTTCCACTCAAAAGATCATATTCCTTAAGTGCCTCCTTGGCATCCTTGGAAAGAGAAGTCGGAACCTCAACCACAAGTGTCACATAATGATCGCCTCTTGTAGCCTTATTTCTCAGGGAAGGAACTCCCTTTCCGCGAAGCCTTATCCTGGTTCCGGACTGTGTTCCGGCCTTGACTTCATAGGAAACCCTACCATCCAGAGTTTCTATGATAACCTCTCCTCCAAGTGTAGCCACTGGGAAAGATATCATGCACTGAGAATAAAGGTCGTATCCGTTTCTCGTAAAATCCTTGTGCTGATCAACGATAACCTCAACCAGAAGATCTCCTCTGGGACCACCGTTAACTCCGGGCTCACCCTTTTCACGGATCCTGATGCTCTGGCCGTTATCGATTCCTGCAGGAACAGAAACCTGGATCTTCTTTTTTTTCTGGACATAGCCTGTTCCGCGACAGTCAGGACACTTATCCTTGATTATCTGACCGCTGCCGCCACAATCCGGACAAGTGGTAACATTCTGTACCATACCGAAAAATGACTGCTGAGTCATCATTACACGGCCCTTACCTCCACACTTGGAGCAGGTTGTCTTTGAAGTACCGGGCTTTGCACCACTCCCGCTACAGGTCGGGCAGGGATCCTTAAGAGGAAGCTCGATCTCCTTTTCACAGCCAAAAGCAGCCTCCTCGAATTTGATTCGGATACTGGTCCTGATATTAGAACCCTTCATGGGGCCATTAGGATTTCTGCTTCTTCCGCCTCCGAAGAAATCCCCGAAAATATCTCCGAAAAGATCCGAGAAGTCCATGCCGGAGAAGTCGAAGCCGCCTCCTCCGCCGCCCATACCGCCGTCAAAGGCTGCATGACCGAACTGATCGTACTGACGTCTCTTATCCGGATCCGAAAGCACAGCGTAAGCCTCAGATGCCTCCTTGAATTTTGCTTCGGCATCTTTGTCTCCGGGGTGCATGTCGGGATGGTACTTCTTGGCCATCTCGCGATACGCCTTCTTTAATGCGGCGTCATCCGCACTTTTGTCGACGCCTAATACCTCGTAATAGTCTCTCTTTGAATCTGCCATGGTTGTGATATCCTTATTACTCACTTAGTCCTGTACCGGATTTGGCGCTGCAATACCCTTGGCGACACGCTCCCGCTCCTGCGCTATGAGCACTTAGACGGTGCATCCTCGAGTATTATCGAGAGGTGCAGCGTCTTACGTGCGATGCCTGCCGGGCCCTTAGCGAGCATAACGAGCTTTAGTAGCCCGGCGGTTTAAACGAGGGTCGCTACGGGTATCACAGACGCCAAATCCATTTACTAAACTCAGTGTTATAGTATAAATACAATACTTAACTTTTAACAATCAGAATAGTATATAGGTCATGGACGAATAGTACCCGTAGCGACCCTCGTTTGCCGTCGTTACTTCGTGGCACGAAGTGGCACGTTACGTAACGTGACGAGCAAACAAGGAGCGCGAGCGAGTCGCCGAGGGTATTATTCGTTCATGACCGGATTCAGTTATATGATAATTAATTAGACCTCTTTAAAGTCCGCATCAACGACATCGTCGTCAGATCCGCCTGCAGACGCACCTGCGTTCATGTCAGGGCCGGCGCCAGCGCCCATATCCGGTGCAGGACCACCCTGTGCATTGGCTGCCTGAGCCTGCTCGTACATCTTTGCGAATACCTTCTGAGCACTCTCCTGAAGCTTCTCTCTTGCAGCCTTGATCTCGGCAACATCAGATTCGCTCATGCTCTCAGCATTCTCATGCTTGTTAACCAGCTCCTTAAGTGCATTAAGGTCAGCTTCAACAGCACTCTTGTCAGCTGCATCGATCTTATCTCCGACTTCGGACAAAGCCTTCTCTGTCTGTACTACGAATGCATCAGCATCATTCTTGGTATCAACAGCTTCCTTACGCTTCTTGTCCTGAGCCTCGAACTCAGCTGCTTCTTTAACAGCCTTCTCGATATCCTCATCAGACATGTTGGAGCCGGCTGTGATAGTGATGTGCTGCTCCTTGCCAGTTCCAAGATCCTTAGCGGATACATTAACGATACCGTTGGCATCGATATCGAAGGTAACCTCGATCTGAGGAACTCCGCGGCGTGCAGGAGGGATTCCGTCGAGACGGAACTGTCCCAGTGACTTGTTGTCACGCGCGAACTGTCTCTCACCCTGTACTACGTTGATATCAACTGCTGTCTGGTTATCCTCTGCTGTAGAGAAGATCTGGCTCTTCTTTGTAGGGATAGTTGTATTTCTCTCAATAAGTCTTGTGGCAACACCACCCATTGTCTCGATGGAAAGTGAAAGGGGTGTTACGTCAAGAAGAAGGATCTCTCCCGCACCTGCATCTCCAGCAAGCTTTCCACCCTGGATGGAAGCTCCGATAGCTACGCACTCATCAGGGTTAAGGGACTTATTGGGCTCCTTGTTGGTCAGCTGCTTAACCTTTGCCTGAACTGCAGGGATACGTGTTGAACCACCAACGAGAAGGACCTTGGAAAGGTCTCCTGCTGTAAGGCCTGCATCCTTAAGAGCGTTCTGAACAGGGATTGCTGTACGCTCTACAAGATCAGCTGTAAGTTCATCGAACTTAGCGCGTGTAAGGTCCATATCAAAGTGCTTAGGGCCCTCAGCTGTAGCTGTGATGAAAGGCAGGTTGATATTGGTTGTTGTAGAAGGAGATAGTTCCTTCTTAGCCTTCACTGCAGCTTCCTAAAGTCTCTGAAGAGCCATCTTGTCAGTTGAAAGGTCTACGCCCTCCTTGTTCTTGAACTCGGAAAGCATCCAGTCTGTGATCTTCTGATCAAAGTCATCACCACCAAGGTGTGTATCACCGTTGGTTGAAAGAACCTTGATAACGCCGTCACCGATTTCAATGATAGATACGTCGAATGTACCACCACCAAGGTCGTATACCATGATCTTCTGCTCACCCTCATTGTCAAGACCGTAAGCAAGAGCTGCTGCTGTAGGCTCGTTGATGATACGCTTTACATCAAGTCCTGCGATCTTGCCGGCATCCTTGGTTGCCTGACGCTGAGCATCATTGAAATATGCGGGAACAGTGATTACTGCCTCAGATACGCTCTCACCAAGATAGCTCTCTGCATCAGCCTTAAGCTTCTGAAGGATCATAGCTGAGATCTGCTGAGGTGAATACTTCTTGTCGTCGATGGTACGTCCGTTGTCGGTACCCATATCACGCTTGATGGAAGAGATCGTCTTCTCAGCGTTGGTAACTGCCTGACGCTTTGCAGGCTCACCGATGAGACGCTCGCCGTTCTTTGTAAATGCTACGATGGAAGGGGTTGTACGTGCACCCTCCTGGTTTGCGATAACGGTGGGCTTACCACCCTCCATTACAGCAACACAGCTGTTGGTTGTTCCTAAATCGATTCCTATTATCTTACTCATGATAAAACCTCCTGTTATATTATCCTGTTTTTTTTATAATGAAGTTCTGTTCGTTAAGCTTAGTCTTCGTTGTCACTCGACTTCGCTAATCTCACAGAACGGCCTCGCACCAAATTCACACTTCGCATCGCTCGTGTTCATTAAGTTGCTTTCGGTCTAGTTTGCAACTTTAACCATAGAATGTCTTACGACTGTGTCATGATATGTATAACCCTTTTGCAGAACTTCAACAACTTCACTCTCTCCGTACTGGTCATCATCAACATGCATTACTGCATTGTGAAGTTCGGGATCAAACTCCTTACCCAAAGCTTCAATCTCCTTAACGCCCATTTCATCAAGAGCGGTGGTCATCTGCTTGTAGATCATCTGCATTCCCTCTGCAAAAGCATCATCGGGAGCACCTGCAAGCCCTCTTTCAAAATTATCGATGACCGGAAGGATCTTTTCCACAACGGACTTGGCACCCATGTCATACATTTGGGTCTTTTCCTTTTCGGATCTCTTGCGGAAGTTTTCAAACTCTGCCATCTGGCGCTTTACTCTGTCCTCGAGCTCCGCAACCTTTTCCTTCATGGGATCCTTTTTTTCTTTTTTCTTTTTATCAAAAAGTCCCGAATGGATCTTGCCGTCTGCTCCGAACTTGTCCTCTTCCTTGTCCGTTTTAGGACTTTCATCGGAAGTTTTTTCTTCATCAGCCGGAGCGGCTTCTTCAGGAGTCTCTTCCTTGTCCGCTTCCGGACTTTCTTCCGATGTTTCTTCGGTTACAGGCTCCTTAGCTTCTTCGGTAGTTTCATCTTCAACCTTGACGTCTACCTTCTGCTCCTTATCGTCACTTTCGATCTTGATCTTCTTTTTTGTTTCCTTAGACAATTTACTATACCTCTCTTACGTACTTTCTCCCTCTCCTCTTACTATCTTGCCAAGCTGAGATTTAAGGGATTTGAGATTATCCATAACGTTTTTGTAATCCATACGCTTGGGACCGATGATACCGATGGTTCCGCGAACACCCTCTCCCAATTCATAGGTTGCGGTAACAACACTGCAATCCTTCATGGTAGCTATGGGGCTCTCATCTCCAATATAAACCTGGATGCCGGTATGGTTGCCCTCTTCGTCCGACTGGATATCATTGATCAGGCTAACCAGCTCATCTTTGTTTTCAAAAGCGGAAATGAACTCGCTCGCTCTCTGGGAATCTGCCAGCTCAGGGTACTTAAAGATATTGGTAGCACCGCTGGTGTAGATCTCCAGGCCTTCCTCATCGGCTATGGTCTCGGCTATGGAAGATAAAACATCCTCTATTATGTCGCTGTATTCGCCGGCGCTTTCCTTCATGGCTGTAATAAGGCCAAGATTGATCTCCGACGCAGTCTTGCCATTGAGGTTTGTATTGAGAAGCATGTTGAGCTTCAACATGCTCTCATTGGAAAGGGCGTTTTCAACGGAAATGATCTTGTTTTTAACTATGTTGCCCTCCATAACTACTACGGAGAGGATCTGTCCGTTGTCCAGAGCCGAAAGCTGTACAAACTTTACTGACTTGCCATGAACTGCCGGTGCCGAGATAAGAGCAGAATACTGAGTGTTGTTTGCCAAAACTTTGGCAACCTGCTTCAGCATCTTTTCCATCTTCTCGGTCTTTTCGATCATCATCTCCTTAAAGTCCGCAACCTCTGCATCCTTTTCAGCGATGAGATGATCTACATAAAACCTGTAGCCCTTGTCTGAAGGGATACGCCCTGCCGAAGTATGAGGCTGAACTATATATCCCAGTTCCTCCAGATCCGACATCTCATTTCTGATGGTGGCGGAGGAAAGGTTCAGATCCGTATTCTTGGATATAGTACGGGATCCTACGGGCTCACCTGTCTCAAGATAATTGGCGATTATGGCATTTAAGATCTTTTCTTTTCTCTCGTCTAATTCGTAATCCATACACCACTTCCCCTTATCTGTTAGCACTCAATAAAAAAGAGTGCTAATCATCCTAACGGATAATTTACACCCTTTTACTGTTTTTGTCAACTATAAACTGTTTTTACATAAGATTAAGTTCTGCCAGAAGTGCTTCGATCTCGTTCTTATTGGGAAGAGCCTCAGAATCCTCTTCTGCCTTCTTCTTGCGTCTGACAAAGAATCTCTCCAGTTTTTCACGGAGTTTCTTTTCATCCACAGATTTCAAAATATAGTCCTCAGGATTTAGATCCAGCACCTTCATAACTGAATCACGCTCCTGAACACCCGTAAGAAAAATAATGGGAATATGCCGCATCTCGTCATCGCTTTTCATCATCTGGTAAAAAAGCGGACCGTCCATAACAGGCATCTTATAATCAAGAAGGATCAGATCTACCCTGTTTTCACACAGCCACCTGATAGCCTGTGTTCCCGAATCCATCATGGTAATCTTGTATTCGTCATTAAGGGCTTCCTTGAGCATCCTCATATATGTCTTGTCATCATCCACGATCAGGATATGATGACGCTTTTTGGGAAGAATATAACCACGAATACCATCCCTGATAGTGCTGATCAACTCAGACATGTCCACCGGACGCAAAAAGGATCTTGCTATGGCAGTTTGGGGAAGGAATTCAGTAAGCTTATCGTATTCTGCCTTCTCACAAACCACAATAAGGATACGGTCATTGTCAAAAACAAAGGTTTTAAGATCCTCGGCAAACTTGGCACCTCTGTTGCTATAGATCTCATCTCCAACATAATAGACAATGGGTATTGAGTTATCTCCCGCCATCTTAAGGGTCGAAAGATTAGGCTCAACATGCCTGGCATCGATCTCGGACTCGGAAAGTTTTTGCATAAGTCCGATTACGGAAAAAGATTCCTTCTTGCTGACTATGATAACTTTGCCATTGATCGCAACATTGTTTTCGTCCATAAAAGTCTCCTATAATATCTTTTCAATTATATTGCAGGCAGCATAATAGTCCATATCTTCCATGGCATCCTTGATCTTTTGGATGATGATCTCATCGTCTCCCATAAGATCATACTGTTCAAGAGATCTGAGGATAGCCATAACACCCGAATAATCCTCTGATCTGGCAAACTCAGAAATTGCAAGATAGGCATCTCGGAGTTCAGAGTCCGAACACAGACTTGAATCATTACTGAATACATCCAGACGTTTCTTGCACTCCCGGTATTCCTTGATGAAAAACGGGTGAGCTCTTCGGATAGCTTCTATATCACCGTGCTTGCCGGCTTCCTCAAGTTTAAGTGCCTGCTCTGAGATGTATGTCTCATTGACCAGTCTTGCGGAACTTTTAAGTCCGTGAACCTTGATGGTATAATTTGCGATATCTTCCTCTTCAAGATACCGATCAAGGTCTCTGACCGTCTCATCTATGGATGAAACAAAGATCCTCATAAGAGCTTCCGGTACGTCCCGATCTTGACGACCTCTGTCGGTTTCAACACCATCATGCATTATCAGCTCGATCCTGGTATCACTGCCCAGAAGTCTGAACAGCACATCCTCCATATCCTTGGCGGTAACCGGCTTGGTCATATGAGCATCGAAACCAACATCGGCGTAAAGCTTTTCGCTGCCCTTGGAAACATTGGCGGTAAGCATAACGAACTTGGAATCCCTGCACTTACCATCCTCCTGCTCCTTGATGGCGTGAAAGGTCTCTATACCATCCATCTCAGGCATGAAATGATCAAGAAGGATCACGTCGTACTCATTTTCCTTTGTCATGGCCAGGGCCTGCAATCCGCCCTGTGCAGTGTCCACCTTGATATGCGTACTCATCAAAAGACGTCTGGCAACAAAAAGGTTTTCAGGCGTATCATCAACTACAAGGATACAGATATCCGGAGCATAAAGACGACTCTTATATACCTCATACCGGGACTTTTCTTCAAAAGGATCGATCTCGCCAACACCTGTAACATCGATCACTTTTTGAGGTATAGTGGCCGTAAAGGTACTACCTTCTCCGAAAACAGACTCAACCTCTATAGTACCTCCCATATGATCCAGGAATTGCTTGACTATGGAAAGTCCGAGTCCGGACCCCTCGATCTGCTTAACATCATTGTCAGCACGTCTGTAGGCCGTAAAGATATGGGGCAAATACTCGTCCTTGATACCTATACCGGTGTCCGTAATTTTGTATGTGATCAAAACATCCTTGACGTTTTTAAGCTCACAGGTTACTGAAAGTGTAACCGAACCCTCATTGGTATATTTTATTGCATTATATACCAGATTGACAAGTATCTGCTCAATACGGACAGCATCACCTTTAACAACCATCGGGATCTCAGGTGAAATATCCATGATCAGTTTAATATCCTTTTGAGCAGCCTGTATGCTAAGCATACTCCATACCGCCAAAAACATATCTTTTGTCTTGTAAGGGGCCTCACTGATCTCAAACATACCTGCACTGATCCTGGACATATCCAAAAGATCATTGATAAGATGTAAAAGCAGTCGGCTGGAAGAAAGGATATGACGGGCATCTTCATTAACAACCTCTGAAGTGTTTTCCCGAAGGATCATCTCATCCAGTCCGATAATTGAGTTAATGGGGGTCCTGATCTCATGGCTCATTGAAGAGAAAAACTGGCTTTGAGCCCCTGATAATTCCTCTATCTCAGTTTTTTGAGCCTCTGCCTGCACGATCTGAACGGAAAAGTGCCTTCTTATATCCAAAAGGCTGATACCCAGAATAAGCTGAAAAGCCAGAAAAATAATAAGATTTGGAAGTGTCGAAGAAGAACCTGATGTAATAAACGTCAGGTACAACATAACAGCATCTGATGCCAAAGCGATCAGACCATATACCATATGTGACATGTAAAAACAAAGGGGAACTGCAAGTGAAAAAGTCATATAGGCCGTGGGATCGATAGTATGAGTCACTAAAGAATCATTATATGTGATCCCTATAGCCCATATAAAAAAGACAAAACCGCAGACAGGATTAGCCAGGTCCAGTATCCTGAACCTGTTTTTGATATCATTTTTTATATAAATAAGCAAAATATCATAAAGAACAGAAACAGTTAAAAGAGTAATGTAAAAAAAACGATATTTCCATAGATAGGCACCGTAAAATGGCGCATTAAATACAGTTACCAGCAACATTATCACTTCTATGATCGCAACAACAGCGATCATAAAAAATGATATCTTGGCTGATGACATGTAAGTACGCATAAGAACGTCATCCTGATTATTCTTATACATAGTTCACTCCCCTTAGTTTCCACCCTCATTATCAAGCAAAAATTCGCAAAGCACACGATTGGAAAGATCCATTCCCTGATCCGTAAGACAGATACGCCCCTCGTCATTTACAAGTAGTCCCTTTTCGGACAACTCGTCAAACTGCCTTCCATACACATGCTCTATTCCAACTCCAAATTTTTCATAAAACTCGGAAGCATAAACTCCCTCTGTCATACGAAGTCCTAAATACATAAACTCCGCCATGGCATCCTCTCTGGTAAGGATCCTGCTGGAGGCAGCAATGGTTCCATCAAGATAATCCTCCATGGATACGGTATTGTCGATCCTTTCCTCATAGAAGCCGTCGATCTCCATCTTAAGGCTTTCCTCCAGGAGATCCTTGGTCATAAATGAAGAGGCTCCCAGGCCCACTCCGACATATGCCTTTCTTCTCCAATACCCTACATTATGACGGCAAAAATGATTGCCTTCGGCATAGTTGGATATCTCGTATCTATTGTATCCGTGGTCCCCCATCTCCCGCTCCACAAGCTTCATGAGTTCATAAACCTCATCATCAGATGGAAGGAAGTTGGTCTTGAGGCCTTTAGCCTGCCTCTGGGCATCCTTGCCGTATTTCTCGTAAAAAGGAGTACCCGGCTCTATCATCAGACTGTATGCACTGACATGCTCCGGTCTTATCATAAAGATTTCCCGAAGAGTAGCCATAAGCTTATCTTTTTTCTGTCCCGGAAGTCCTGTCATGATATCCACGTTGACATTGGAAATACCGCTGCGACGAACATTTTCATAAGCCTCAAGGAATTCCTTGTAAGTATGGATACGCCCCATTGCACGAAGTTCCTCGTCATTAGCGGACTGAAGGCCGATGGATGCACGGTTGACACCAAGCCATTTATACTCTCTAGCCGCCTCAGCAGTTACGGTACCGGGATTGATCTCAATAGTATACTCAGCATCATCGGGGATCCAAAAACAGTCCGTAATCGTACCCAGGATCCTCTCCATAAGAGGAAGCTCCAGACTGCTGGGTGTACCTCCGCCAATATATACGGATGTAACCTTGCCTGAGTATCTGGAGGATTTTGACTTGATCTCCTCACAAAGCTTTTCAGTATACTTTTCTTTTATCTTGCTATCGTATACCCCTGAGCAAAAGTCGCAGTAATCACACTTTTTAACACAAAAAGGTATATGTACATAAAGTTCAAATTCACTCATCGTCAAGCCTCAAAACGCTCATAAAGGCTTCCTGCGGGATCTCCACAGATCCTATCTGGCGCATTCTCTTTTTACCTTCCTTCTGCTTTTCCAGAAGTTTCTTTTTACGGGTAATATCACCACCGTAACACTTTGCAAGCACGTCCTTGCGAACCGCCTTAACAGTCTCCCTGGCTATGACCTTGGTGCCTATAGCCGCCTGAATGGGAACCTCAAAAAGGTGACGCGGTATCTTTTCCTTGAGCTTTTCACACATGCGTCTGCCCTTGTCATATGCTGTATCCTTGAAAACGATGAAGGAAAGGGCGTCCACCATCTCCTTGTTGATAAGGATATCAAGCTTAACAAGTTCGGAACGCTTGTACTCGGAAAGCTCATAATCAAAGGAAGCATATCCTCTGGATCTGGACTTCAGGGCATCAAAAAAATCATAAATGATCTCATTAAGAGGAAGCTCGTACTTGAGTAGCGCCCTGGTTTCCTCCATATACTCCATGGAAATATAGATCCCTCGCCTCTCCTGGCAAAGATCCATGATTGCGCCTATATACTCGCTTCGAACCATGATCTCAGCCGAAACATAAGGCTCCTCCATATACTCGATCTCAGAAGGATCAGGCAGATTAGAAGGATTGGTAAGCTCTATCATGGTGCCGTCGGTCTTATATACCCTATAAACAACGCCGGGAGCTGTAGTTACCAGATCAAGATCATACTCTCTCTCCAGTCTCTCCTGGATTATCTCCAGATGCAAAAGACCGAGGAAGCCGCATCTGAAGCCAAAGCCCAACGCAACAGAAGTCTCAGGCTCGTAAAAAAGGGCTGCGTCATTAAGCTGGAGTTTTTCGAGAGCATCCCTAAGATCAGGATACTTGGCTCCGTCTGCAGGATACATACCACAGTATACCATGGGATTGACTTTTTTGTAACCCGGAAGTGGCTCCTTGCAGGGTTTATCTGCAAAAGTTATGGTATCGCCTACTCGTGTATCCCTAACGTTTTTAATGGAGGCTGTCATATAGCCTACCATACCCGCGGAAAGCTCATCACAGGAAATAAAAGCTCCTGCGCCAAAATAGCCTACTTCAACAATCTCAAACTCTGCGCCTGTAGCCATCATGCGAACCTTGTCGCCGGGCCTCATACGTCCCTCTTTTACCCTGCAAAAAACAATAACTCCGCGATATGAATCATAAAGTGAATCAAAGATAAGGGCCGCCAGAGGTGCATCCGGATCCCCTGAAGGAGGCGGAAGCTGAGTTACTATAGCCTCAAGGACTGACTCAACATTTTCACCTGTCTTGGCAGAGATCCTTGGCGCATCAAGCGCAGGAAGGCCGATAACATCCTCGATCTCATTGGCTGTTCTTTCTGCATCCGCAGAAGGAAGATCTATCTTGTTGATAACGGGAAGGACCTCCAGATCATGATCCAGAGCCAGATAAACATTGGCCAGAGTCTGAGCCTCGATACCCTGTGCCGCATCAACTATAAGAATGGCCCCATCGCAGGCAGCAAGGGACCTGGAAACTTCATAATTAAAATCCACATGTCCCGGAGTATCGATAAGGTTAAAGATATACTCATTACCGTCCTTGGCCTTGTAGATAAGGCGGACAGCCTGGGACTTAATAGTAATGCCCCTCTCACGCTCAAGATCCATATTATCAAGGACCTGGGACTGCATCTCCCTGGCAGTAAGGGTACCGGTCATCTCGATAAGCCTGTCCGCAAGAGTAGACTTACCATGATCAATATGGGCAACTATGCAAAAATTACGGATAAGATTCTGATCTGTCATAAATAAAAACCTGTAAAAAAGAAAACCGCCGGTATGACGGTACCGGCGGAACTA
>JAEEGL014453730.1_pt1 | contig 41245 bp, 56 predicted proteins | sample 9134231 | NCBI WGS metagenome assembly JAEEGL01 (sample SAMN16246548, study PRJNA631951) | gut metagenome | biome: gut microbiome; feature: rumen; material: fiber-attached | host: Bos | place: Iran: Karaj | collected 2018-10
ATATTCCCACATTTACCTATAACTAAAAAACCTCTTGAAACTCGTCAAGGTAAAGGAAAAGGTAATGTAGATCAATATGTTGCTGTAGTTAAAGAAGGAAAAATTATGTTTGAAATAACAGAAGTTACTGAGGATATTGCAAGAGAAGCATTACGTCTTGCATCTCATAAACTTCCTATCAAATGTAAATTTGTTAAAAAGGATGGTGAATAATTGTGGATATTAAAGATATAAGAAAATTATCAGATAAAGAATTAGCTAAGAAAATAGCTGAAACTAAAGAAGAATTATTCACAAAAAGAATGCAACAAGCAAATGGTACTTTAGAAAAACCAATTGAACTTAGAAATTTAAGACATAATGTTGCAAAAATGAAAACAGTTCTTAGAGAAAGAGAATTAAATGGAGGTAAGTAAGAATGGCTAAAAAGATTGAAGAAGTAAAAAGAGTTCAAGAATTAGTTGGTAAAGTTGTAAGTGATAAAAACGATAAAACTATTACAGTTTTAGTTGAAACTTATAAACGTCATCCTCTATATAATAAACGTGTTAAATACTCTAAAAAGTATGCTGCACATGATGAAAAAAATAAAGCTAAAATAGGAGATACAGTTAGAATTAGAATGACTAAACCATTATCTAAGAGTAAGAGATATGAATTAGTTGAAGTTCTAGAAAAAGCTGTTATTCTTTAGGAGGTAAACTATGTTATTACAAGAATCAAGATTAAAAGTTGCTGACAATACTGGTGCTCGTGAAATACTTGTTATTAAAGTAATGGGTGGAAGTAAAGTTAAAAGCGGAAATATTGGTGATGTTGTTATTGGAACAGTTAAAAAAGCTATTCCTAATAGTAATATTCCTAAAGGAAAAGTTGTTAAGGCTGTAATTGTAAGAACTGTTGAAGGTGTTCGTCGTGAAGATGGATCATATATTAAATTTGATGATAATGCATGTGTATTAATAAGAGATGATAAATCTCCAATTGGAACACGTGTATTAGGACCAGTAGCTAGAGAATTAAGAGAAAAAGATTATATGAAGATCGTATCTTTAGCTCCTGAGGTTTTATAGGAGGATCTTATGAAAATAAAAGTTAATGACAATGTTTTAGTTATTTCTGGTGAAGATAAAGGCAAAACTGGAAAAGTATTAAAGACTTTAAGTAAAGAAAATAAAATTGTTGTTGAAGGTGTAAACATTTCTAAGAGACATACTAAACCTAGAACAAGTAATGATAAGGGTGGTATTTTTGATATAGAAATGCCTATCCATGTATCAAATGTTAAAAAAGTAGATGTTAAGGAAACAAAAAAAGAAGTTAAGAAAGAAACTAAAAAGGAAACAAAAAAATCTACAAAGAAAGCTAGTAAGTAGGTGATTATATGAGTAATTTTAAAGAACTATATGAAACTAAGATTAAAAAAGATCTAATGAAAGAATTTAGTTACAAGAGTGTAATGCAAGTTCCTAGATTAGAAAAAATAGTAATTAATATGGGTGTTGGAGAAGGTAGTCATGATGTTAAATTCATTGAAGCTGCTCAAAAAGATCTAGAACTATTAGCTGGTCAAAAGGCTGTAGTTACTAAAGCTCGTAAATCAATTGCTGGTTTTAAATTAAGAGAAGGACAACCTGTTGGTGTTAAAGTAACATTAAGAGGTGAAAACATGTACAATTTTATGGAAAAATTAATTAGAATTGGACTTCCTAGAGTTCGTGATTTCCGTGGAGTATCTGCTCATGCTTTTGATGGTAAAGGAAATTATACATTAGGAATTAAAGAACAATTAATATTCCCGGAAATTGAATATGATAATGTTTATAAGATTCGTGGTATGGATATAGTATTTGTTACCACAGCAAAGAGTAATGACGAAGCTCGTGCATTACTTAAGGCATTTGGAATGCCATTTAAAGGTTAGGTGTTATATATGGCTAAAACAAGTATGAAAGTTAAAAATAAGAGAAAACAAAAATTCTCTACTAGAGAATATACAAGATGTGAAAGATGTGGACGTCCACATGCTGTTCTATCTAAATTTAAATTATGTCGTATATGCTTTAGAGAACTTGCAAATAAAGGTCAAATACCTGGCGTAAAGAAATCTAGTTGGTAAGAAGGAGGAATAGAATGTTTGTACAAGATAAAATAGCTGATATGTTAACTCGTATAAGAAATGCTAATATTATGCGTTATCCTACTGTTGAAGTAGTAGGTACTAAAATGACTATTGGTATAGCAGAAATTCTTAAACGTGAAGGTTACATTGCAGATTATAAAAATGAAAAAAGCACTACTGGTGATATTCTAACATTAACACTTAAATATGGTGAGAAGAAAGAAAGAGTTATTACTGGTTTAAAAAGAATCAGTAAATCTGGTTTACGTGTATATGCTAAAGCTTCTGAAGTTCCTCGTGTTCTAAATGGTTTAGGTATTGCAATTATTTCCACTTCTAAAGGTCTTATGACTGATAAAGAAGCTAGAGAACAAAGGTTAGGAGGCGAAGTCCTTGCCTATATTTGGTAAGTAATTATGAGTAGAATCGGTGAAAGAAAATTAACTATACCTGCTGGTGTAGAAGCTACATTAGAAGGTAACGTATTAACAGTAAAAGGATCAAAAGGAAGTTTAACATTAAATGTTAATCCTTTAGTAGAAGTTATTGTAGAAGACGGAACAATTAAAACAAAACAAAAGAAGGAATCTAAAGTTGCTAATATGATGCAAGGAACAGCTAATTCTTTAATCAAGGATATGCTTGATGGTGTGTCTGTTGGATTTGAAAAAGGATTAGAAGCTGTTGGAGTAGGTTATCGTTTTAATATTCAAGGTAAGAAAATAACAGTTAGTGCAGGATATTCTCATCCAGTTTATGTAGATATTCCTGAAGGATTATCAGCAGAACTAGTAAGTAATACTGAACTAACTATTAAAGGAATTGATAAACAAAAAGTATCTGAATTTGCGGCTAACATAAGAAAGATAAGAAAACCAGAGCCTTATAAAGGTAAAGGTATTCGTTATAAAGGCGAATATGTACGTCGTAAAGAAGGAAAGAAAGCGGCTTAAGGAGGTAAATTATGATAAGAAAAGAATCTAGTAATAGTGCTCGTCAAATTAGACATGAAAGAGTAAGAAAAAATATAAGCGGTACTAAAGAAATGCCAAGATTAAATGTATTTCGTTCAAATACAGCTATTTATGCTCAAGTAATTGATGATACAACTGGAACTACTTTAGTATCATCTTCAAGTCGTTCACTTAAAATAGCTAATGGAGGTAATGTTGAAGCTGCTAAACTAGTAGGTAAAGACATTGCTGAAAAATGTAAGAAAGCTAAGATTAAAAAGGTTGTTTTCGATCGTGGTGGATATTTATATCATGGTCGTGTAAGTGCTTTAGCAGATGCTGCTAGAGAAGCAGGATTAGAGATATAGGAGGGCACGATGGAAAATAATAAAGAAGTAAATAATACAAAAGAAGTTAAAGAAGTTAAAGAAACTAAAAAAACTTTTAGAAGAAATAATGATGCTAAGAAGAATTTATTAGAAGAAAAAGTTATTTCTATATCTAAGGTAACAAAGGTTACCAAAGGTGGTAGACATTTCCGCTTTAAAGCTGATGTTGCAGTTGGAAACAGAAAAGGTCTAGTAGGAATAGGAACTGGAAAAGCTAATGAAGTATCTGAAGCTATCAAGAAAGCAATTCAAGCAGCAAATAAAAATGTTGTTAAAATATCTTTAATAGATAATCGTACTGTTCCACATGATGAAACTGGTAAGGTTGGAAGAAGTGTAGTACTTATTAAACCTGCTAAAGAGGGACGTGGAATAATTGCTGGTGGAGCTGCTCGTGCAGTTCTAGAACTAGCTGGTGTTAAAGATATAGTTGCTAAGAGTTTAGGAGCTAATACTCAAGTTAATGTTGCAAAAGCTACATTAGTAGCACTTCAAAAACAAAGAACTCCTGAACATATAGCAAGCCTTCGTGGTAAGAAAGTGGAGGAATTATAATATGAAACTTAATAGTTTACCAAAGACATATGAACTTAAAGAAACTAAAAGAGTTGGAAGAGGACCAGGAAGTGGAATGGGTAAAACATCTACTCGTGGTCAAAAAGGTCAAAAATCTAGAAGTGGTGTATCTATTTCTCCTTGGTTCCAAGGTGGACAATCACCATTATATAGAAGAATTCCTAAAAGAGGATTTAATAATAAAAAATTTAGAAGTGAATTCGCTACTATTAATTTAAGTGATTTAAATAATTTCTTCAAAGATGGTGATGTAGTATCACCAGAAATATTAAAAGAAAGAGGAATAATTAAAAAAGAATTGTGTGGTATTAAAGTTTTAGCTAATGGTAAATTAGAAAGAAAACTTACAATAAAGGCACAAAGATTTTCAAGTAAGGCAGTTACTAAAATAGAAGATGCCGGTGGCAAAGCAGAGGTGATTTAGATGTTCAAGGGATTATCCCAAGTTTTCAGTAAATCTAATAAGGATTTAAGAAAAAGAATATATTTCACATTATTTTGTTTAGGATTATTTTGTTTAGGAACTACTATAACAATTCCTTGGGCTTCTAGAATATATCAAGATCTTGGATTCTTAGAAATATTTAACTTAATGAGTGGAGGAGGACTACAAAACTTTTCAATATTTGCATTAGGTGTTTCTCCATACATTACAGCATCCATTATTACAGAATTGTTACAAATGGATATAATTCCTTATTTTAAAGAATTAAAAGATGAAGGATATACTGGAAGACAAAAAATAAATAAGATTACAAGATATTTAGCTATTATATTAGGATTTGTTCAATCATATGCATTATGTTTATTCTATATGAATAGTTTAGGTACAATGGATATGATTAAGACTGCTTTAGTTATGACAGCTGGTACTGCATTCTGTTTGTGGTTAGGTGATCAAATAACTAAAAAAGGTTTAGGAAATGGTACATCAATGTTAATTATGGCTGGTATAATTCAAAGTATGCCAAGAATATTTATAGGAGCATATGAATCATTTTTGAAAGGATCATTTTCTAATACAGTAGGTATTATATTATTTATAGTATTTATATTAGTGTATTTATTAGTATTAGTAGGTATTATATATATTCAACTTGCTGAAAGAAGAATACCAATACAATATGCTAATAGAACTACTAGTGCTTATGGTGCTGAACAAAGTTATTTACCAATAAAGATTAATTCAGCAGGAGTTATTCCTGTAATCTTTGCTCAAATATTTTTAACAGTACCATCAACTATTGTTGCATTTACAAAAAAGCAAGCCGCAATTAATTTTGTTAATAAGTATATAGTATATACATCTAATACAGGATTAATACTATATTTGATATTAATTTTATTCTTTGGATATTTTTATACATTTATGGTTATGAATCCAGAAGAGATGAGTAAGAATTTAAATGAAAGAGGAGGTTATATTCCTGGTATTCGTCCGGGAACAGATACTTCTAACTATATAAGTTCATCTTTAAGTAAATTAACTATTGTAGGTAGTTTATTCTTAATGGTTATTGCAGTACTTCCAGTACTAGTAAGTAAGTATTCAGGACTATCTAGTAGTGTTACTATTGGAGGAACAGGATTATTAATTGTTGTAGGTGTTGCAATTGAAACATACAAACAAATGGAAAGCAGTTTACTTGCAAGAAGTTATTCAGAAAAAAGAAAGAGACTAAGATAATGAAGAATGTGATTTTTATAGCGCCTCCTTCTGCTGGAAAAGGAACTCAAAGTAAAGAATTAATTAACTTAGGTTATGATCATATTTCAACTGGTGATATGTTAAGAGAAGAAATAAGTAAGAAAAGTGATCTAGGTTTAAAGATTGAAGATATTATGAAGAGTGGTTCATTAGTAAGTGATGATATTGTATTTGAGTTAATTAATAAAAGACTTAAAAACAATAGTAAGCCATTTATATTAGATGGATTTCCTAGAACTTTAAATCAAGCAAAGTTATTAGATAATTTATTTAATGAATTAAATATAGATAACTATGAAGTAGTATATTTAGATATTGCTATGGAAGAAGCTTTAAAAAGAGCTTTAGGAAGACTTACTTGTGAATGTGGAGCGTCATATAACATATATTATGAACCATTAAAACCAAAATGTGATGGTGTATGTGATGTATGTGGTAAAGCTTTAGTAAGAAGAGGCGATGATAATGAAGAATCATTTAGAAATCGTTTTAGTACATTTTTAGAAAATAACGAACCAATAAAAGAATTTTATAATAGTAAGAATAGATTACATGTTATAGATGCTACTATTGGTAATGAAATAGTTACAGATAAAATAAAAAATATATTAGATATTTAATGTTGAGAACTTTTTAGTTCTCAACAGATATCTGTAGATAATAGGAGAGTGAGAAAATTGGCAGATTCCAAAAAGAATGATAAGATTGAGGTCGAAGGAAAAGTAGTAGAGGTTTTAAAGGGTAGTGATTACTTAGTAGAACTTCAAAACGGACATACTGTAAAAGCCTACGTTTCTGGTAAAATGCGCATTAATATGATACGTATCTTACCAGGTGATACAGTTACAGTACAATTATCACCTTACGACTTAACTAGAGGAATAATTACTTGGAATAAAAGGTAATTATAATTAATACGTGGGAAATAAAATAAATGGAGGGAAATTATGAAAGTTAGACCATCAGTAAAAAAGATATGCAAAAAATGTAAAATAATTAGAAGAAGTGGACGTGTTATGGTTATCTGTGATAATCCAAAACATAAACAAGTTCAAGGTTAGGAGGATATTATGGCAAGAATTAAGAATATTGAATTACCAGGAGAAAAACATACTTGTATAGGTCTTACAGCTATCTATGGTATTGGTCGTCCTCTTGCAAAGACTATTTGTAAGGATGCTAAAGTAGATGAAACTAAGAAGATTAAAGATCTTACTGAAGATGAAATTACTAAATTGCGTAAAGAAGTAGATAAGTATGTAGTTGAAGGTGATTTACGTAGAGATGTTCAAATGAGCATTAAAAATAAAATGGAAATAAATTGTTATCAAGGAGTTAGACACAAAAAAGGATTACCTGTAAGAGGTCAAAGAACTAACAGAAATGCTAGAACTCGTAAAGGTAAAGGTAAAGTTGTAGCTAACAAGAAGAAAGCTGGAAAGTAGAGGTTAATTTATGGCATATAATAGAAGAAAAAGAAAAATTAAAAAGAATATTCCTGAAGCTGAAGCTCATATTCATTCAACATATAACAATACAATTGTTACAATTTCTGATAAGGATGGAAATGCTATTAGCTGGTCATCAGCTGGTAGAATAGGTTATACAGGAAGCAAAAAGAAAACTCCTTTTGCCGCTGGACTTACTGCTGAAGCTGCTGCACAAGCTGCAGTACTTGAAGGTGTAAAAAAAGTAGATGTTTATGTTAAAGGTTTAGGACCTGGACGTGAAAACGCAATTAGATCACTTCAAAGTGCTGGACTAGAGGTAACAAGTATTATTGATGAAACACCAGTTCCACATAATGGATGTCGTCCACCTAAAAGGCCAAGAAACTAATAGAATAGGAAGGATATTGTATGATGATAAAATTTGAAAAACCTGAATACAAAATAACTGAATATCAAGAAAACAATCATTTTGGAAAGTTTGAAATTGACCCACTAGAAAGAGGATTTGGAACTACTTTAGGTAATGCATTACGTAGAGTATTATTATCAAGTCTACCTGGTAGTGCTGTTACTTCAATTAAAATTGATGGAGTATTACATGAATTTCAAAAAATAGAAGGTGTTGTAGAAGATGTAACATCTATTGTACTTGCAGTTAAAAATTTAGTTGTTAAAAATCATGGAAATGAAATGAAGACAATGAGATTATTCTGTGACGCTGAAGGACCTGTAACAGCAGGTATGATTGAACATGACGCCGATATTGAAATAATTAATCCTGACTTAGTTATTTGTAACTTAGTTAGTGGTGGAAAAATTGATATGGAAATGACTGTTGAAAATGGTCGTGGATATGTTGATGCAAAAGAGAATAAGAAAAGACTTGAGGATGCTGCTGTTGGAACAATAGCAATAGACTCATCATATTCTCCAATTGAACTTGTTAAATACGAAGTAGTTGATACTCGTGTTGGACAAAATGAAAATTATGATAAATTAATAATGGAAGTATCTACAGATGGTAGTATGACTCCAGAAGAAGCAATAGCATTAGGTGCTAAAATATTGGTTGAACACTTTAATGTATTTACTGATTTAAATAGTATTGCTGATATATCTGGAATAATGCAAGAAAAGAAAGTAGATACAATAACTAAGACTTTAGAAACTCCAATTGAGGAAGTTGAATTTAGTGTAAGAGCATATAATTGCTTAAAGAGAGCTGGAATTCATACTGTACAAGATTTAGTTGAGAAGAAAGAAGTTGAAGTTACTAAGATTAGAAACTTAGGAAAGAAGAGTCTTAAAGAAGTAATTGATAAAGTTGCTGAATTAGGATTATCATTTAAGGAGTAATGGATTATGGCATATAGAAAATTAGGAAGAGAAACAAGAATAAGAAGAAGCATTTTAGCAGGATTAACTAAAGATGTTATAATGCATGAATCTGTTGTAACAACTGAAGCTAGAGCTAAAGAAGTTCGTAAGTTTGTTGATAAAATGATCTCTTATGGTAAGAAAGGTACATTAGTATCACGTAGAAAAGCATTAGCATTCCTACATAATGATAAAGATGTAACTAATAAAATATTTAATGAACTTGCAAAGAGATATGAAAATCGTAATGGCGGTTATACTAGATTAATTAAAATAGATGATCGTCGTGGCGATGATGCTTTAGAAGTTAAAATTGAATTAGTATAAGCTACTTTTATAAGTAGCTTTTTACATTTCTTGACGGTTAATATTTAAATATAATAGTCTTTATTATTGTGTGTGTGTTATTATAATAATAGGAGGTTATCATGGAATTAACTGAAAAAGAATTAGAAAAAGTTCAAGCGGGGTATAATGTTCCTAGAGAAGAGAATAATAATTCATATTATCCTAAAAAAGAGAAACTAGAAAAAATGAAAGAACAATTAAAAGCAATTGAAGAAGCTAAAAAAGATGAAGATGAACTTACTATGGAAGAATTAGAAAAAGTTCAAGCAGGAATGCCTAATATGAAATAATAAAAAAATATCCTTTATGGATATTTTTTTATTTTGCTTTTTCTACTTTGTAAGTTTCTCCAAATGTGTCTACTGTTACTTTTGTTATAGTTATATTTTCTTTTAATTTTCCAGTTGTAGTATCTTCTACTTCTTCAGTACTTTCTATTCTTTTTAGAACATCCATACTTTCATCATCTAATACTTTACCAAATGCTGCATACATACCATCTAAAGATGCCGTAACATTATCTGATAATACAATGAAGAATTGACTACCAGCTGAATCATAATCTAAAGGACTTCTAGCCATTGATATAACCCCTGTAGTATGACTTAATGTATTAACATAGCCATTATCTTTAAATTCTCCTTTAATATGATAACCAGGGCCGCCACTTCCAGTACCAGTAGGATCTCCTCCTTGTAATACAAAACCAGGAACTAATCTATGAAAATTATTATTGTCATAGAATCCATCCTCAATTAATGTTACAAAGTTTGCTACAGTATTAGGAGCAATATTAGGATATAGTTCTATTTTGACTGTACCATAATCTTCTATTTCCATAGTAACAATAGGATTTTGTTTTTCCTTACATCCAACTAAAAAAAACAAACAAATAAAACAAATAAATAATTTTTTCATATATTAATTATAACAAATATATAGATTATCTTAAATACTTCTTTATATTTTTTTAAATATTTAGTATACTAAATTAAGTAGTGAGGTAGTATGGAAGTAGAATTATTAAATAATGAAAATAGTTTAGAAAGTGAAGAAATATATAATTTAATATGTGATTATATAGATATATCTAATAGAGTTAATAGAAAGATATTAGAACATAAAGTAGATGAGAATTATAAGATTTTAAAAAGCATATTTGTAAGTGATAAATCAGAATCTATACTTAATAATGTATATAATGACACTAAAGATGAAGATTTAAAAGAATTTATATTTGTTAACTTTGAATTAAATGAATCTAGTAGTTGGGAAAAGATATTTGAACTTAGAAAGAGTTTTATTAATGGTAGATTTAATGAATTAATAGATGATAAAGATATAGATAATAGTGTTGATGATTTAAACGATGTATTAGATGAATATGGAGTAGATTTAGAAGAGAGTATTGATAATCATATATATGATTATGGAATGAGTAGAACTAGTGATAAAGATGCTTTAGATATGATTATGTATAAGAGTATTGAAAGTGATTTAGATGTAGAAACTAAATTAAATTATTGTAATAGACTATTAAAAGCATATCTTGATATAAATAGTAAAATTAAAAAGTTACGAAAGAGTTAATTTTCTTTCGTTTTTTTAACAATTGAAGTTATTTCTATGGTAAAATAATTAGTAGTGGAAATATTATAAATTAGAGGTGTGTTATGGCAAAAGTTATTTCTTTAGTAAATCAAAAGGGTGGGGTTGGTAAAACTACAACTAGTGTTAATTTAGCAGCAGCATTAGGTAAAGAAGGTAAAAAAGTATTGTTAATAGATTTAGATCCTCAAAGTAACGCTACAACTGGATTAGGACTTAATTCTAATGATTTTGAACATGATATATATGAAGTTATTACTAGTAGATGTAATATAGAAGAAGCTATTAAGAAGACTAAGTTTGATAATTTAGCTATAATACCTTCTACTATTAATTTAGCTGGTATAGATTTAGAATTTGTTAAAAAAATGTTTGAAGATAAAGAATTCCATCAAAATGAACAATTAAAGAATGCCATAGATGAAGTAAGACATATTTTTGATTATATAATAATTGATTGTCAACCAGCTTTAGGATTAGGTACTATGAATGCTTTAGTAGCTAGTGATTCAGTTATTATTCCAGTACAATGTGAATTCTATGCACTTGAAGGTATTACTCAATTATTAAATTCAATTATATTAGTACAATCTAGTATGAATCCTAATTTAAGAATTGAAGGAGTATTATTAACAATGTTAGATGGAAGAACTAATATTGGATTAGAAGTAATAGAAGAAATTAGAAAATATTTTAAAGATAAAGTATTTAATACAATAATTCCTAGACTTGTAAGATTAGTTGAAGCTCCAAGTCATGGAAAACCTATAAATGAATATGATCCAACTAGTAGAGCAACTGAAGCTTATAGAAATTTAGCAAAGGAAGTGATTAGTAGAAATGGAGACTAAGAAGAAAGCATTAGGAAAGGGATTAGAACAATTATTTACTAATAATGTAATTGATTTCGATAACTTTGAAAAAGAAATAGTAAGTGATAATAAAAATGATGTTACTATGATTAAGTTAGATGAAATTAGAAGTAATCCATATCAACCTAGAAAGAATTTTAATGATGAAACACTAAATGAACTTGCAAAGTCTATTAAAGAATATGGTGTAGTTCAACCAGTTATAGTAAAAAAGAGTATCAAAGGATATGAGTTAATTGCTGGTGAAAGAAGAACTAGAGCATCTAGACTTGCTGGATTAACTGAAGTTCCTGCTATTATTAAAGATTTTACTGATCAAGAAATGATGGAAATTGCTTTAATAGAGAATATTCAAAGAGAAGATTTAAATCCAATTGATGAAGCTAAAAGTATAGCTAATATTATTAAATTAAGAGGATTTACTCAAGAAGAATTTGCAAGTAGGTTTGGTAAAAGTAGAAGTTATGTAACTAACTTATTAGGGTTATTAAATTTACCAGAATCTGTTCAAACAATGTTAATTAATAAAGAGATATCTCAATCACATGCTAGAAGTTTAAGTAAGCTAGAAGATGAAGATAAGATTATTGAACTTGCAAATAGAATTAAGAACGAAAATTTAAATGTTAGAGAAATAGAGAATATATTAAATAATAAAGATATTCCAAAAAGAAAGCCAATTCAAGTTACTCCTAAAGATCCAAAGTATAATATGTATGAACATGTTATAAGTGATAAGATTGGTAATAAAGTTAGAATTAATAAGAATAAAATTGAAATTAATTTTGATTCAATAAAAGATTTAGAAAGAATAATGGAAATATTTAATATATCTATTGGAGATGATTAACATATGAATAAATCATTTAGCTTAGGCGATAATGTAATAATGAAAAAAGAACATGCTTGTGGTACTAATATGTGGGTTATTACAAGAATGGGAGTAGATATTAAAATTAAATGTGTTAATTGTGGTAGAGAAATCATGATGGATAGATTAGAATTTGAAAGAAAAATAAAGAAGGTGATTAGTAATGGCAAGAATGAGAAAGAATAGATTACGTGAATTGCATCCACTTATGGCTTATGTTTTACTTATAGTAACAGTAATAGTATTAAGTGGATTATTAAGATTAATGGATGCTCAAGGTACATATTATAGAATTAATCGTGTTACTCTTGATATATTACCTCAAACAGAAGTAATAACATCACTATTTAGTCTTAGTGGTATTAAGTATTTATTTACTGATACAGTATCTAATTTTGCTAACTTCTCAGTATTAACAAACTTAATAATATTATTAATGGGAATTAGTATAATGGATAAGAGTGGATTCTTACAAACTGCTATTACATTAACTACTAAGAAGATGGCTAAAAAGACAGTTACATTTATATTTGTTCTTGCTTGTGTACTAGCTAGTTTATTTGGAGATTTACCTTATTTAATATTTATTCCTTTAGGAGCATTATTATTCTATTATGGTAAAAGAAACCCTGCTATTGGTATTATATGTGCATTTGCATCATTATCTTTAGGTAGTGGTATTCATTTTATATTTACTAGTAATGAATCTGTATTAAGAACTTATACATTGTTAGCATCTAAAACAGTTAATGATAATATTATAATTAGTAATTTTGCTTATATATTTATTATGCTAATAGCAATTATATTAGTATCATATATAATAACGACTGTTACCGAGAATGTGATTGCTAAAAAAATGCCTAAATATGAGTTTACTGAAAAAGAATTAGAGGAAGATGTAGTAACTAGATTAGAGCAAAGAGGAATGTTATTTGCTTGTACTAGTGCTATTATATATATAGTTATATTCTTATATAATATTATTCCTGGTCTTCCACTTAGTGGAGCATTACTAGATTATAATCAAGAACTATATATAGACAAACTATTTAGTGTTAATTCATTCTTTACTAATGGATTTGTATTTATAGTAACAATGTTATTCATCATATTAGGTTTATTCTATGGAATAGGTGCTAAATCAATTAAAACACATAAGGATTTCTTTGATAATCTAGGACATTCTTTAGATGATATAGGTAATGTTTTAGTTATGATATTCTTAGCGTCTATGTTAATTAGTATATTTAAGAAGACTAATATAGGCAATGTAGTAGTAGCATCAATAGGAGATATAATTAGTAAATCTGGATTTAATGGCATACCACTTATTATTCTAGTGTTCCTAGGAGTTGCTATTGGCTCATTAGTTGTACCATCAACACAAATGAAATGGTATATATTATCAAGTAGTATAGTTCCTACTATGATGAATGCTGGTATGTCACCTACATTTGCTCAAATAGTTTATAGATTTGCTGAAACAAGTGTAATGAATATTACACCAATACTATCTTATTTTGTAGTATATATAGCGTTCTTAGAAAAATATAATAGAACAGATAAAAAGATTAAGTTAATTGATTCATTAAAATATCAATTACCATACACATCTTTAGTAGCGGTAACATTATTAGTATTAGTAATTGTATGGTATATAATTGGATTGCCATTGGGAATTAAAGCGTTCCCAACAGTATAGGAGGGTTTATGAGTTTAACAGCTGGAATAGTAGGCTTACCAAATGTAGGTAAAAGCACTTTATTTAACGCTATAACAAAAAAGCACATATTAGCTGCTAATTATCCATTTGCAACAATTGAGCCAAATGTGGGAGTAGTTACTGTTCCTGATCTTAGGTTAGACTATTTAGTTAAAATGTATAATCCTAAGAGCATTGTTCCAACAACATTTGAATTTATCGATATTGCAGGGCTTGTTAGTGGAGCATCTAAGGGTGAGGGACTTGGAAACAAGTTCTTATCACATATTAGAGAAGTTGATGCAATTGTTGAGGTAGTAAGATGCTTTGATGATGAAAATATTACCCATGTAGAGGGTAAATGTGATCCCATTAGAGATGTAGAGATAATTAATACTGAATTAATTATTTCTGATTTAGAAATAGCACTTAATAGATTAGGTAAAATAGAAAAGAAAGCTGAAACAACTAAAGATAAGGAAGCTATTAGAGAAGTTAATGTATTAAAAAAGATTATTGATGCATTAGAAAAGAGTATTCCTTTAAGAACATTAGATTTTGATGAAGATGAACTAGCAATTATTAAGAATTTTAACTTTATTACATTAAAAAAGATTATATATGTTGCTAATGTATCATTAGAAGCAGCATCTCTTGGTGATAATGATTATTCTAGAAAATTAAAGGAATATGCTAGTAAAGAAAATGCTTTAGTAGTAGTAATGTGTGCTAAATCAGAAAGTGAACTTGCTGATTTTGAAGATGAAGAAAGAGATTTATTTCTAAAAGAATTAGGAATAGAAAGCAGTGGATTAGATAAACTAATATTTGCTACTTATGAGCTTTTAGGACTTGCAACGTTCTTTACTTGTGGTGCTGATGAATGTAGAGCGTGGACATTTAGAAAGGGTATGAAAGCCCCAGAATGTGCTGGAATAATTCATACAGACTTTGAAAGAGGATTTATTAAAGCTGAAGTAATGAGCTTTAGTGATCTAGAGAGTGCTGGAAGTGAATTAAAAGTTAAAGAAAATGGTAAATTAAGAATTGAAGGTAAAGATTATTTAATGCAAGATGGAGACATCTGCTACTTTAGATTTAATGTATAGGAGATAATTATGATTAAATATGAAGATGTTTTAAATGAGATGTTTGAAATAATAATGAAAAGTGCTTTAGAAAAAAAAGATATGACTAATAAAGAATTAGATATAAGTAAAGAATTTACTAACATATTAGGATATGATATCCAAAATAAATATTTAGATAGATTCAATACTTTAGTAGATGCTGAAAGAACTTATTCTTATTTAAATAAATCTTTAGATAATATGGTGAATAATGATTTATTAATTAACTTATTAATAGGTAGAAAAGAATTAATTGTAAAAGAGTTAATTAATATACTTAATAATCCTAAAGATAAAAATATAGAAGATGTAACTGAATATCATGGTTATATTGTATGTAAAAGTGATTTAGAAAGCTTTATTAATATCACAAAAATATTAAAAGTTGGTCCATTTTTTACTAATGCTATTATTGGAGAAGATTATCAAAGTGATGTTAACAGAATAGCAAAGAGTAGTATTAAGAATGCTCATGAGCAAAAAGTAAGAGTTAAAGAAGAAATAAATAAGATTGATAATAAAGTATTATATGAAATTTGTTTATTTATGAAAGATTATAAAATAAGTGAAGAATTATATAATAAAATACATGATGCATTATTTGCTAACCCAGTTAATATAAATGCTATAGCAGCATTACTTTTACCAGATAATAAAAAAATATATTTAAGTATAATGCTTAAATTATGGGAAGGCGCATTAATAGATGATGAAACATATAAAACATTTCATAATATGGCTGATGGAGAGAATGTATTATTCTATACAAGATAAAAGAGTTTATTACTAAACTCTTTTTTAATGTCCTTTTCTTTTTGGCCTAAATATCACAAATGCCATTAATAATGCTATTCCACCAATTATAATATATTTAGTATAAGATTTATTATCTTTATTGTTAACTATATCATCAATTAATTCAATAGCATCAGTGCCTTTATCTTCTTCTTTAACTTCATCTTTTCTTAATGTTAAATTTTCAAACATATCATTTTTATTAACATCTTCTCCTACTAAAGATCTATATAAACCAAATTCACAAGGAGAATATTTTTTAATCTCAGTAGCTTTAGTAAACTTAGTACCTACACCTTTATCATTAACACCAGTTAACCATTTAGTAAACCAAGTATATTGTTGACTTAAATGCTTACTATAACCTTCTTTAGAGACCTCATAAGCAGTTTTTCCATCAAATGAATCTAATGGTTCATCATAGTTTAAAACTATCTTATTTTCACCATATAAATGTAAATATACTTTAGGAGTATCCCATAGTCCATATTTATCTATTGACTCAGTGTCATACTCACTATCATTAGTTAACATAATAGCTTTTTCAAGTACATGTGTATTTAATATATGTTGACCATGAGAGTATTCACCTTTTTCATCATGTCCTACCACTACTAAAGGTTTAAATCTTCTTATCATTTCTACTTCAAATTTAATGGCATCATCTTCACTATATCCAGCATTATTTAAATTCTTAAGTGCCCAGTTTAAATTATCTGACCAAGCATCTGGAACAAACCCTATAATAGGATAATTTCTAATACCTATTGTATATAAACCATGTATTTGTTCATGTAATCTTTTAGGATTATCATTATGATTTGTAAAATATACAACCTGTACTTTAGCACCTTTATCTAAATAAAGAGGCATAAGACCTGCAAAGAACAGTTGTTCATCATCACTATGTGTTGAAAATAAAAGTAAATCTGCTTCATCACAAGGAGTATTCCATACTTCTACGTACTCTGGTAAATCTCCTTTACTTAATACATATATTTCTCCAATTTTAACTGTACTTTCATATTTAATAGTTAATTCTTTAGAACTTCCTATTAATTTAGAAACATTAATATATTCATGAAGAAATCCATTAGTACCAATACTTTCTTCTTTATTACCATTACTAATAGTGCCTTTAATACTTTTAAGTTCATATATAATATATAATCCATCTATATCTTGTTCACTACTAATAGTAATATTTGAATCACTGCTTATTTCAACATAAGTATTTTCTTTGTTATCAGAAAGTTTTGAATTAGTACTTTCATTTATAAGTATTTTACTACTACTAGTGATATCTTCTGCATAAGTAGTTAATGGTATTAATAAGATAATAAATAATAATATTTTTTTCATTTTATCATACACTCCTAATATAAATATATTATATCAAATAATTAGTATATATACATTAATATTGTTTACTTTTTATTACTTTTTTGATATACTATCTAACGAGTAAATTTATTACTCCTTGCTTACTATTGTAAGCCAAAAGACCATAAGGAGGTGGAATCGTGACTAAATATGAAATTATGTATATTGTTAGTGCTAAATTGGATGAATCTAAATTAGATGGTATTTCTAAAGAAGTACAAAAATTAATTGCTAGCAATAAAGGTAAAGTTATCGAATTCAAAGATTTAGGTAGAAAGAAACTTGCTTATCCAATTAATAAGGAAGTTAGTGGTTTCTATTACTTAATGAATGCTGAAGCAAGTACTGATGCAATTAAAGAGTTTGATAGAAAACTTAGAATTAATGAAAATATTTTAAGACATTTAATATTAAATAAAGAAAGTGAGTAAAACATGAATAAAGCGTTATTAGTCGGAAGACTTACAAGGGATCCAGAGCTAAGAACTACTCCTGGAGGAATGGCTGTTACTAGATTTACAATTGCAGTATCTGAACCATTTACTAATAAAAATGGAGAAAGAGAAACTAATTTTATAAGTTGTAGTGCATTTGGAAGACAAGCAGATAATATATCTAAGTATTGTCATAAAGGTTCATTAGTGTCAGCTGAAGGTCGTATTAGAACAGGTAGTTATGATGCTCAAGATGGAACAAAAAGGTACACTACTGAAGTAGTATGTGATCGTGTTAATTTCTTAAGTTCCAAAGGAGATACTAATACTGATGCGCAAGTAAGGGATGATTACATGCCTGAAGCAAATGATGCACCAGTAGAAACAGCAGATTTATCTGAAGATCCTTTCAAAAGTTTTGGCGAAGAAATAACTCTTAGCAGTGATGATTTACCATTCTAAAAAGGAGGAATATAATAATGGCAGAATTTTATCGTAAAAAGAAGAAAATATGTCAAATGTGTGCTGGTAAAAGCGTAGATTATAAAGATGTAATGATTATTAATAAATATATAAACGAAAAAGGTAAAATATTACCTAGACGTGTTACTGGAGCTTGTGCTAAGCATCAAAGACATATTGCAGAACAAGTTAAGTATGCAAGATTTATGGCTTTAATACCATATGTTAAATAGAATCCAATAAAATTGGGTTCTTTTTTTAGAATTAGATAGAAATATATGTTATAATATTAGTAATGTTTAGGAGGATTAGAATGAAAATAATTTTACTAAAAGATGTCAAAGGAAAAGGAAAAAAAGACGATATTATTGAAGTAAATGATGGTTATGGAAATAATTATCTAATTAAGAATAAATTAGGAGTGTTATATACAGTAGGTAGTAAAAAAGTACTAGATAAAGAAATTGATAACAGAAAAAAAGAAGAAGAATTATTAATAAGTAAGTGTAATAATGTTAAAGAAAAATTAGAAAATAAAGATATTAAGTTTAAAGTAAAAGTTGGAAAAGAAGATAAAGTGTTTGGTAATATATCTACTAAACATATTAGTGAAGAATTAAAAAAATTAGGGTTTGATATTGATAAGAAGTGTATTAAACCAGATGGTAATATTGATTGTTTAGGAACTCATAAAGTATTAATTGAGTTACATAAGAAGGTTAAATTTTATATAAATGTAGTATTAGATAAGTAGGTGATATTATGGCTAGAGTAATGCCTTCAAATAAAGAAGCTGAAATGAGTGTATTAGGTGTTGCTTTTTTAGATAGTAATCTTGTAGATGTTATATGTGAAGAAGTTACTTCAGATATGTTTTTTGATGAAAGAAATAAGTTTATTTTTGAAGCAATTAGTGAACTTCATATGAATAATATTCCTATCGATTCTGGAATGGTTAAAGAAGAATTAGATAAGAAGAAGAGATTAACTACAGTTGGAGGAATAGAGTATATCACTGAAGTTATTGATTCAGTTATAACATCATCTAATTTAAAATATTATATTGATATAATAAAAGAACACTCAACTAGAAGAAATTTAATTAATACTGCAACAGAAATAATAACTGAAGCATATGATGAAGAAAATGTCACAAATGTATTAGATGATGCTGAAAGAAAAATACTTAATGTAGTAAGAGTTAGAAATGTTAAAGATTTTGTTCCTATACATGAAGTATTAAGAAGAGCACAAGCTAAATTAGAAGAACTTGCTAAGAATAAGAAGTTAATAACTGGATTAGAAACAGGATTTTATGATTTTGATAAGATTACTACTGGATTTCAGCCTGGTGAGTTAATTATCTTAGCAGCTCGTCCTGGAATGGGTAAAACTGCACTAGCACTTAATATGGCAGCATATGCTGCTGGTACTACTAAAAAAGCAATAGCAATATTCAACTTAGAAATGCCAGCAGAACAATTAGTTAACCGTATTATAAGTGCTCAAGGTGGAATAGATTACTACAAATTGCAAACTGGTAATATGCAAGAAAGAGACTGGAAAAGATACAATGAAGCAATGAATGAACTTGGTAATACTAACTTATATATTGAAGATAATTCAGGTGTTACTGTATCAGAAATAAGAGCTAAGTGTAGAAGACTTGCAAATATGGAAGCAGGATTAGGATTAGTAGTAATTGACTACTTACAACTTGTTACAACTGGTAATAAAAAAGTTGAATCAAGACAAGTTGAAGTATCAGAAATATCCCGTAGTTTAAAAACAATGGCATTAGAACTAGGAGTTCCAGTACTAGCGTTATCACAATTATCAAGAAGTGCTGAAAAAAGAGAAAGTAATATGCCAATGCTTGCAGATTTACGTGAATCTGGTTCAATTGAACAAGATGCTGATATAGTATTATTTATTAATAGAAAAGACTATTATGAAGCTAAAAAAGATCAAAGAGAAAAGATAGTACCAGCAGAATTAGTAATAGCTAAGCATCGTAAAGGAAGTTTAGGAACAATAGAATTATTATTTGAATTAAATATGAGTGCATTTAGAAATGTAGCTCGAAGTAATGAGGAAGAAAGTTAATGAAAATAAGAGATAAGTTTATAGTATTTATATTATGTTTAATAACATTTGTTATCTATGTAATAGTAGGTAGTTATAATAATATAGCTAGTGAAGCAAGTAAGAATTATCGTATATATCTTGATGGTAATTTAATAGGAGTTATTAAAGATAAAGATGAATTATATGATTTAATTGATGAAAAACAACAAGATATTAAAAAGAAATTTAATGTATCTAATGTTTATCCTCCTATAGGATTAGAAGTAGTAGAGAATTATAGTTATAATGATAATATTAATGATATATTAGATGTTTATAATAGAATAGAAGAATTACAAGATTTTACTATTTCTGGTTATGAAATACAAGTATCTAAGGGAGAAGAACATGATCCTTATAATATATATGTATTAGATAAAGAAGTATTTAATGAAGCATTAAAGAAGTTTATCTTTGCATTTATTAGTGAAGATGAATACAATAATTATATTAATGGTACTCAAGGTAATCTAGAGGAAACTTTATTTAATTATGATGATATGGGTATAGTAGAAGATATAGTTATTAGTGAAAAGAATATTAGTGCTAATGCAAAAATATATGAAGATAGTGATGAATTAGCTAAAGATATTCTATTTGGATTTAATCATAAAGAGGAAAGTTATACAGTAAAAAAAGGTGACACTATTGAATCAATATCAGATGATCATAAATTAAACCCTCAAGAATTTTTAATAGCAAATCCAAGATTCTCTAGTAAAGATAGTTTACTAGCTATTGGAGATAAAGTTAATGTAACACTTATTAATCCAGAATTATCATTTACTTATAAAGTATCAGAAATAAAAGAAGTTGAACAATCATACAACAAAGAAGTAGTAAGAGATAACTCTAAACCATCATCTTATTCAGAAATAACTCAAATAGGTGTAAAAGGTATTACATTACAATATCAAACCTATAACGTAACTAATGGTGAGCAATCAGATACTATGGAAATTGTAGCATCTAAAGTTATTAGAGAGCCTGTTGATGAAATAACCACTAAAGGTAAAAAAGCTGTTGTTATACCTAATTATGGTTCAAGTGTGGACACTTATGTTGATACTGGTACTGGATGGCGTTGGCCTACTATTAGACCAAGTACTGTTACATCTGAATTTAAGTGGCGTTGGGGAAGACAACATAATGGTATAGATATTTATGCTGCAAAATTTTCTAATATTTATGCTGCCAATGATGGTGTAGTAGTAGAGGCTGTTAGTAATTGTCCTAATGAAGGAAGTTATCCTAACTCTTGTGGTGGTGGATATGGTAACCATGTATATATAGATCATGGTAATAATATTTATACTGTATATGCCCATATGACTAATAATATTAAAGTTACAAAAGGACAAGTAGTAAAAAGAGGACAAGTAGTTGGATACTTAGGTATGAGTGGACAAGTTAAAGGTTACCACTTACACTTTGGATTATCTATTGGATATCCACATCAAGGAACATTTAAGAATCCTAGGGAGCTTTTCCAATAATGAAAGCATGCATATTAGCAAGTGGATCAAAAGGAAATTCTACTTATATTGAAACTAAAAATCATAAAATATTACTTGATTTAGGTAAAAATAAAAAGTATATTGTAGATTCTTTAAAAGAAATTGGAGTTAATCCTAAAGATATAGATATAATTTTAATTAGCCATACACATAGTGATCATATATCTGCGTTAGACACCTTTATAAGGAGTTATCATGCTACAGTTTGTATTCCTAAAGAAATGTTATTAGAACTAAAGAGTATTAAGAATTATGAACATATAAAAATATATGATGATGAAATTATATTTGATGATTTAAAGATTACATCAATTAAATCTAGTCATGATGCAGTAGCATCTAGAAACTTTATAATAGAAGAAGATAATGCTTCTTTAGTTCAAATAACAGATACTGGATATATTAAGAGTAAGTATTTTAAACTACTTAAAAATCGAAATGCTTACTTTATTGAAAGTAATCATGATATTGAAATGCTTACTCATGGCCCTTATCCAGATTATCTAAAGAAAAGAGTACTATCTGATATAGGTCACTTATCTAACCAAGCAGCAGGATTTTATCTATCTAAGTTAATTGGAGATAATACTAAAAAAATTTATTTAATGCATTTAAGTGAAGTTAATAATAAACCAGAAATTGCACTTAAAACAGTTAAAGATACTTTAAAAGAGTATGATATATCTTTTAGAGGTATTAAGTGTGCTACTCAAAATGAAATAAGTGAAGTGATTAATATATGATAAAAATAATATGTGTTGGAAAAATTAAAGAAAGTTATTTAAAAGAATTAATAGATGATTATCTTGAAAGAATTAGTAAATATCATAAAATAGAAATAATAGAAGTAAAAGATAATAATGATATTAAGAAAGAAACTAGTGAGATTAATAAAGTATATAATAATAAAGAATATAATATAGCTTTATGTATAGATGGTAATACTTATAATAGTGTTAACTTTGCTAAACATATAGATAGTATATTTAATTATAATAGTAATATTACATTTATTATTGGGGGTTCTAATGGATTAGAAGATGAAATAATAAATAAATGTAATGAAACTATTAGTTTTTCAGACTTTACGTTTCCTCATGGTTTATTTAGAGGAATATTATTAGAACAAATATATAGAAGTTTTAAGATTAATAATAATGAAACATATCATAAGTAGGAGTATATTATGATAGGAAATGATTGGGATAATATTCTAGAAGTAATAGAAAAAAGTAATGGATTTAAGAAGTTTTTAGGAATGATTAATGAAAAGTATCAAAAAACTACTGTATATCCTCCTAAAAACTTTGTTTTTAATGCCCTAAAGTTAACTAGTTATAAAAGTACTAAAGTGGTTATAGTAGGACAAGATCCTTATCATGGTGAAGGTGAAGCTCATGGGTTATCTTTTAGTGTTCAAAAAGGAATAAAGATTCCTCCATCACTTCAAAACATATATAAAGAGTTGGAAAGTGATTTGGGTATTAAACCACATCCTGATGGCGATTTAACTAAATGGGCAAAAGAGGGAGTACTTTTATTAAATGCAGTATTAACTGTAGAAAAAGATAAACCTGCATCTCATAGAAACTTAGGATGGGAGTTATTTACTGACTATATTATTAAAGCATTAAATGAAAAGAAAGAACCAGTAGTGTTCGTTTTATGGGGTAATTTTGCTAAAGAAAAAAAGAAGTATATTACTAATAAAATACACTATGTTATAACTAGTCCTCATCCATCACCATTTTCAGCTAGTAGTGGATTTTTTGGCTCAAAACCATTTTCTAAAACAAATAATTTCTTAATAAAGAACAATTTAAAACCGATAGATTGGAAACTTTAAAAAGTTTCTTCTCCATCGGTTTTTATATTATAATTACTTCTATAATTATATCTTAATATTTTAGCAATTATATTACTAGGGAATGATTTAATAATCTTATTAAATATTACTGCATTATTATTAAACATATTCTTAGCAGATGCTAAAGATTCATTCGTAGTTCTTAAATTCATTACTAATTTTTTAATTTCTTTACTTTTACTTATTTTAGCATAGTCATTTATTAGACTCTTTATTAATTTTTCAGCTTCTTCTAATTTACTATCTTTTTCAATATTACTAAGATTCTCTTCTTTTATATTTTTATATTCTTCTAAATAATCTTTCTTAGTAATCTTTTTAATTTCACTATCAAATTTAATAATATAATCTGTTTTATTATTTAATTCTTCTATTATAACTTCTTCAGCTTTATCTATTCTTTGTTTATATTTTTTCATTTTATTATAACAAACAAAGTATGTTAGTGTTAGTACTGCTACTACTAAACCAATAATTAGTAATAATAAATAAGTATTCATTAATTATCCCTTTTCTTTCTTTTAAATATATCTCTTATTCTACAACCCAAAATACTCTCAATTTCTTTTCTATTAATAAATAAATATAGTAATAATATTACAATACCAATTAATCCTAATAATAGAATTAACTTTATTCTTCCTACTTCATTATTAATTAGTAATCTATAACCAAAACATATTCCTATTATTATTATATATGATAATAATAACTTAGGTATCTTTTTAATAGTATCTTTATAATTTAATCCATATTTATTATGAAGCACTATTAAAGGAATTATAACAGATATAGTATAACCAATTATAGTAGCACATATAGCACCATAGAATGGATATATACCAATACTATTAAATAAATACATTAATGGTAAATCTAATAATAAATTTAATATTAATCCAGTACCTACAGATACATATATTAATTTAGATTTATTAAGTCCTTGTAATCCATTACATATTAATATATATAAAGCATCTGCTGCAGCAGTTAATATTAAAAATTTAAATATTATCGGACCATAGAAGTTTACTCCATAAAATACTGTCCATACTTGTTTAGCAAATATACTCATAAATATTGCTAAAGGTAGAGCAACATACATAAATATTTGAATAGTTTTATTAAATTTATTATTAACATCTTTTATATTACCTACAGCATTGCTCTTAGCTATATTAGGTACTAAACTAATAGCTATTCCAGTAGCAATACTTGTTATTATAGTATTAAGTTTACTTCCCCAAGTAATGAATACTGATGCTATTGTATCAATGTCTTGTCCACTATAACTTAAGTATTCTAATCCCCTTCTTAAAAGAATCATATCAGTACTATTATATAAAGAATTAGCTATGTTAGTAATTATAAATGGAATAGAATAGAATATAATCTTTTTAATTATTTCTTTCTTTTCATCTTTACTTAATTTATTATCATTTTTATTCTTATGTTCTTTTATAGAAAATAATCTACTTATTAAATATACATACGCAAATAATGCTCCTACACAAGCACCAAATACTGCTACTCCAATAGCAGTTCTCAAATTAAGATGAAGAACTTTTAAAGTAACATAACTACCACCAATAATAACAATTACTCTAACTATTTGCTCTATTACTTGGCTAAATGATGCTGGTCTAATATATCCATGACCTTGAAGATATCCTCTACTTACTGCAAGAAGTGGCACTACTAAAATAGCAAAAGATACACATCTTATAACATATGTAACATCTTCAATAGTGTTACCACCTTTAACATTACCTATTATTAATGTTGCAATTGCATTGGCACCAAAGAAACATATTAAGAAAGACGTGATAGAAAATATTAATATAATATTTCTAGTAGCTTTAAACATATATTCTTTTTCTTTATTCATCTTTAATGCATTATATTCACTTGTAAGTTTACTTATTGCAAGTGGTATACCAGCACTAGAAATTATTAAAAATAAGTTATAAATGTTATAAGCATATCCATATAAAGCTCCACCTTGATCACCAACTATACCATAAAAAGGAATTGCATAAATAATTCCAATAAATTTACTAACAAATATAGCTATAGTAGCTATAATGGCGCCTTCTATAAAACCACTTTTCTTCATCAAACGCACCTCATCATATATCTATTATATTTTATAGTGGGGTATTTTTACAAGGCTTTTTGATAACAAAAAGAAGAAAGAAACGTTAGTTCGCTTGTGAGAGGATAAATATTATGCTATTATACTAATATAGATAATAGAGTAGGTAATGATATGAAAAAGAAGAAAAGAAGTATCATATTTTTTCTGTTGCTTGTAGAAATAACAAGTATCTTTTTCATGTTCAAAAGTTATGGTAATAAAACTCTAGATGTTCCATCAGAAAAAATGGAAATCCATAAAGATGGAAAAATTGATAAGCAAAAATTTAATATGTATATACAAAAAAATGATGGTACATATGAAGAATATACCGAATCTAATGTTTGGCCAGCAAATTATATACTTAATACAAGTTTGGTTAGCTGTACTGATTTAAATGGAGATTCAGTAAATGTTGAAGTAATTAGTAATGGTAATAAAGTAACGGTTACAAGTAATAAAACTGTATTTTGCTATCTATATTTTGATATAAGTGTAAATATTAATTTTTATAATAATGAAAATTATATATATGATGCAAATAGTCTGTTAGTTACATTAAGTGGAAGAGATTTCTATAAAGCTAATAATGGTGGTGCACTTATAGGTTATGTTTATAGAAATGAAGCTTGGACTGGACCTCTATTAGTAAGTGAAAATGCAAATTCAGTTGCTTTTACGCAAACATATGATGGTTTAACTTCTCCTTCTAGGGGGTCATTTACATACAATGACACTACTTACTATTATTCATCTGCTAATTACTTTATGGCAGGAAATCAAACAGATACTAGTGGTTTAAATCGTACAAAGTATACAGATAGTAATCAAAATACGGATACCGCTCTAATTAATGCTGCAAAAGAATTAATTGATGATAATTCAAGCACTGAAGTTCAAGAAGTAGGATTTAACTCAAGTGTAACTTTAAATTCTAATGTTTATGAAAAGCAAGGTTATACGTTTGCTGGTTGGAGTACTAGTCCAACAGGAAATGTTGAATATGATGATGGTGACACAATCACAGTAAGTGCAAATAGTGATATTAATTTATATGCAATTTGGGAAAGAAATGATTATAAGATTAGATATTATGAAAATCCTGATTATATTAGTGGAGCAGATAGTGTAATTATTAGATTAAATGGTAGAAATTATTACAAAGAGAATAATGAAGGTGCTCTTGTTGGCTATTATTATGATGGTACTTGGACACAACCTCTATTAATTAGTAAAACAGAGAGTGCAATTAGAAGATATACAGATTATGATTCAGATACTGTTTTTGGAACTACAATGGAGATGACATATGAAGGAGAAAGGTATTATGTTGGTGCTGGTGGTTATTCTTGGCAAGGCGATATGTATGATCAAGCAAATTTAGGACGTTTAAGGATAACTAATTCGGCTTTTGCAAGCTACTTATTAGCACATGATTTTGCTAATTATACTGAATCGACAGTTTCATATGAGGATAAATTAACTCTATCAGCAAATACTTATACAAGGGATGGATATAGTTTTGCTGGCTGGAGTACAAGTCCAACAGGAAGTGTTGAATATAATGATCTATCAAAATTAGTTGTTAATACTGATTCTGATATAAAATTATATGCCATTTGGGAGCCAAATACATATACAATTAATTATTATAGTAATCCGGATTACTTTGCTGATGCAGATGGATTAATTGTTAGATTAAATGGAAGAAGCTATTACAAGAGAACTAATGATGGAGCTTTAGTAGCATATAGGTATGGTGGAGCATACACTGGTCCTCTTGTAGTTAGTGATACACAAGATGGAGTAAAAAGGTACTCATCTTATGATACAAGTGCAACATACACATATGATGGAACAATAACTTATGATGGTGTAACGTATTATGTTGGAACTAGTGGAGTTCCTATGGCTGGAGATTTAACTGATGAAGCGAACTTAGGAAGAAAAAAATATAGCAATTCAGATGGAACAAATCTAGAAAATGCTTTAGCACTTCTTCAAAGTAATGTGAGTACAGTTTCTCAACAAGTCTCTTATGGTAAAGCAGTTACTTTAACCGCTAACACCTATACAAAAACTAATTATACATTTAGTGGTTGGAGTACGATACCTACTGGCACAAAGACATATAATAATAGTCAAAAAATAGTATATAATACTAAAGGAAATTTAAAGCTATATGCATTATGGACATCAAGCGCTAGTGTTGCAAATGTAAATTTAATAGCTAAGAAAAAAACAGCAAATACTGCTGTGGCGAGTGGAACTTATTCAAACGAGGGATTAAACTTTACATTTACAACCGATGCAGCAACATCTACTATTTATTATTGTAAAGATACAACTAATACTTGTACACCAAGTACAATTGCAACTAGTGGAACAGCAGTAACTGCATACAATACTATTACGAGTGGAACTTATTATATAAGGTACAAAGTAACAAATGGCTCAGGACTTTCATCTAGTGTTTATAGTTATACAGCTGTTTTTGATGTAACTGCACCAGTAATTAAATTAACATATAGTGGAAATAATTATTCAGGTACCATAACTGATTCAGCATCTAAGGTAGTTGGATATAAAGTTACAACTTCTACTACTACACCAACTAGTTGGGATGGAGTAGAAGCTACTACCTCATTTACTATGCCAAGTACAACCAGAACAGCAGCTGGAACATTTTATGTACATGCTAAAGACGGAGCAGGAAATACTGGATATAATAGTATGACCATAATTGCCCTTCCAATTGGAAAAAATGAAACTAAAAATTTTAATTACGTATGGAACGTTCAACCAGTTTGTGCAAGCTCAAACACTTCTATTGCAACGTGTTCAGTAACAGGATCAGCTGGTTCATGGGTTTTAAATGTTAATGGAATTAAAGGTGGAACATCAAATATTACTTTAACAGTAGGATCTGGAGGAAATACAGCAGTGGTATATAGGACTACGGTTTATGAGGCACCAACTGCTCCAACAATTACTGCTAGTGATAGTAAAGCTTCAGGAAATTGGCATACAGCAAACTTTAATTTAACATTTAGTGGGTCGAGTATTGCAAATGGAAGTGGTAGTGTAACATATTTTTATGGAACAAGTACAAGTAGTATGACAAACACCGCAAGTAGTGTCGCTATTAATAGTGAAACAGCAAGTACAACTTACTATGTAAAAGCATGCAATTCATCTTACTCAACTTTATGTAGTACTACAGTGTCATATGTAGCAAAACTTGATAAAACAAGTCCTGTGATAAAAATAACGTCATATAACGGAAGTAATTTCTCTGGAACTATTACTGAGTCAATTTCAAAAGTAACTGCTTATGCAATAACTACTAGTAGTAGTACACCAACTAGTTGGACAAGTGTAACAGAAGCTTCAAGTATTAATATACCATCAACAGCACATACTAGTGGAACTAAATATATACATGCTAAAAATTCTGCTGGTAAAACAGGATATACTTCAATTGGAGTTAGTTCAACAACTATTTCAGCGGGAAGTTCAAGAGTTTTAACAATTGCTTGGACTACTCAACCTGTTTGTTCAACAAGTAATTCCTCTTATGCTACATGTAGTGTTTCTGGTTCTGCTGGCGCTTGGACTTTAAGCATTAATGGTGTAGCTGCTGGAAGTGCTGTTATAACAGTTACAGTTGGATCTGGTGGAACAATAGCAGCAGCTTATCGAGTAACTGTTACTAGTGGCCCTATACTAAACGTTAATAATACTTATGCATCTACTGGATCTAGTTATAATGGAGCATGGACTAATGGTAGAGTTAAATCAGTATTAACATTCTCAGACACAGCAGGAATAAATGCGAGTTCACTACAATGGAGTAACGATGGAACTAATTGGCATTCTATGAATAATACAAGTACTTCAACTGCAACAGATGAATGGTCGAGTGAAATAGATGGATATGGTTACTATAAAATATGTAACAATAATAGTAAGTGTACAACAGTGTCATTTGTATTACGAATAGACACAACTCCTCCAACTGTTTCAATGTCTAAAAATGGTGCAACTATAACAGTAACATGTAATGATGCACATTCACCTACTGGAGGGCAAACATATACTGCAGGTAGTCCAACTCTTTCTGGAACATGTTCAGATGCTGCAGGTAATACAAAATCTTACACATATAATTATAGTAGTCATAGTAGTTGTGGATCTTATTGTACAAGTTATTCTGGAACACAAGATTATTTTGCTTGTAATGCTCATTCAACAACTTCAACCTGTTTTGATGGAACTTCTGTAGCTAGTGCTGGTGCAAGTGTTTGTGCTAGTCACAATTTAACATATTCATCATACTATAAAACTGGCGGAGAATACTATGCTGTTTGTTCTGGAGTATGTTCGGCATATAGTTATTATACTTGCTGGCATTAAAACAATGATTAACAAGATTAGTAATAATCTTGTTTTTTATATATTTGGTTTTTCTAAAAACTCAATATAATTAATATATTCTTTTTTTATTAAATACCATTTATTATTAGAAGTATCATTTATTAATATCTCATTATCATTATAATAATCTATGATTCCTGAAAATTCTTTTATTTCATTAGAATTAGGAAATGACGCATATATATTTGCTCTTTTATTCTTATTACTTCCTAAAGATATTTTGTCATTTGTTTCTTTTTCAATTACTTCGTCATTTAGATATTCTTGATTTGAAGGAAATGTAGGATTTTGGTAAAACATGCTTTTCACCTCTTTAAAATCTATGATTAGGGTGTTATAATTATACTAGGAGATTGTATGAAAAAAGGTGGATTAAAGATTAGTAACGATACTAGAGACTCGGTTATTGTCGGTCTTTCGTTTGTATTTGGAACCTTTTGTTTGGCATTGAATTACAATTTGTTTTTCCTTCCAAACAATTTTGTTGTTGGTGGAACATCTGGCTTAGGTATCATTATTGAGAGACTAACTGGTTTTAGCGCTCAAACATTTATATATGTTTCAGCTTTTATACTTTTAATTGTATGCTACGTTCTTCTTGGAAAGGAAGAAACTAAAAAGGTAGTAGTAGGTTCACTATTGTATCCATTATTTGTAACATTTACTGCTCCTATAGCTAATTTTTTAATTCAATTTTTAACATTTAAAGAAATACTTGCCACTGTAATACTTGCTAGTTTATTTTATGGATTTAGTAATGGACTTATATATAAATATGGTTATTCAACTGGTGGTAGCGATATCATTGTTAAAGTAATGTGTAAGTATCTTCATTTTAGTGAAGGAAAAAGTTTAATTATTTTAAATATATTTATTATTATAGCTGGTGGATTTGTATTTGGAGTAGATAATGCTTTATATGCTGTTATAATATTAGTTATTAGTTCTTTAATAGTAGATAAAATATCTATTGGTATATCAAATAGTAAGAAGTTTATGATATACACTAGAAGACATAATAGAATAAAAGAGTTAATAGAAGATGAATTTAAAGCAGGATATACTGTTTATCCTACTATTGGGGGTTATTCCCATATTAATGGTAAAATGATAATGTGTGTTATAAGAAATAGAGATGTAACATTCTTTAAAACTAGAATATTAGAAATTGACCCAACAGCTTTCTTCGTTATAAGTGATTGTTATGAGGTAGAAGGAGGCATTAGAAGGTCAAATTTACCATTTATGTAATGGTAAATTTTTGATATAATGTAATAGGAGTTATAATATGAAGTTTATCGAATTAAAAAATGTAAATAAAACATATTCTACTGGAGTTACCGCTTTAGCTGATTTGTCTGTTGAAATAGATAAAGGTGAATTTGTTTTTGTAATAGGACATTCTGGTTCAGGAAAGTCAACATTTATTAAAATGTTATATAGAGAAGAAAAACCAACTAAAGGAAGTGTAATAGTTGGTGGAGTTAATGTGGCTAAATTACGTAATAGAAGAGTATATAAGTTAAGAAGAAAGATTGGAGTAGTATTCCAAGACTTTAAATTACTTCCTAAACTTACTGTTTACGAAAATGTGGCTTTTGCGCTTGAGTGTTTAGGAATGAAAAATAAAGATATTAGACCTAAAGTAATAAGAGCGATAGAGATAGTTGGTTTAAAAGAAAAGATGCGTAATTTTCCAGCTCAACTAGCTGGAGGAGAACAACAAAGAGTATGTATAGCAAGAGCAATTGTTAATGAACCTAGATTACTTATTTGTGATGAACCTACTGGAAATCTAGACCCTGAAACTAGTAAAGAAATAATGGATGTTATAGAGAGTATTAATAAAGAGTTAAACACTACCGTAGTTATGGCTACCCATGATAAAGATATTGTTAACAGAATGAAGAAGAGAGTAATATCTATAGAGCATGGAGTATTAACTAGTGATACTATGAAAGGAAGTTACAAACAACATGAAAGCATTTAGGATATTTGGAAGAAGTATACGGGATGCTTTTAAAAGTGTTTTCCGTAATTTTAGTTTAAGTATGGCATCTATTTTGTGTGCCACTATAACTTTATTAGTAGTAGCAATATCTTTAGTAATAGCAGCTAATGTTAGAAATGCTACTAAAGATTTAGAGCATGAATTAAGTATAGTAGTGTATTTGGAAAAGAGCGCTACTAAAGAAGATACAGAAATTTTAGAAAGTGAAATTAAGAAGATAGATAATGTATCTAAAGTAGTATATAAAAGTAAAGATGAATGGAAATTAGAAATGAGTGAATATAATTCATCATTTGGAACAGTGTTTGAAAATTATTCTGATAATCCACTTCTTGATTCATTTACTGTAACAGTAAATGATGTTAAAGATTTAGCTAAAACTACTGAAGAGATAAGAAAATTAGAAAAAGTTGAAAGTGCTAACTATGGAGAAAGTGCTATTGATACTATTGTTGGTGTATTTGATGTAGTAGAAAATACTACTATAGTAATAGTTATAGCATTAGTATTTGTTACAGCATTTCTAATTACTAACACTATTAAATTAACTATTTATTCAAGAAGAGAAGAAATAGAAATTATGCGTTTAGTAGGAGCTAGTAATATAGCTATTAAGTTACCTTTTGTTATTGAGGGATTTGTAATAGGTTTATTAGGATCACTTATACCAGTAATATTAGTTATATATGGATATATAATAGCGTATGAAAAATTAAATGGTCATATATTAACAGATATTATTATGCTTATTAAGCCAATGTATTTTGTATTCTATGTTGGTGGAATAGTTATGATTCTTGGTGCTATTATGGGTATGTTAGGTAGCTTAAATGCTGTTAGAAAGTACTTAAAAATATGATGAAGAGAGTATTAGGATATTTATTAGTTATAGTATTCTTAGTATCTTTTCTTATTCGTCCAGTTAATGCATTAAGTGAGAAAGATACTCTAGGAGATTTAAAGCAATCACTTAAGAATTTACAAGCTAAAGAGACTGCTAATAAGAATAAAAAGCAAAAGACTCAAAGTGAAATAAATGCTGGTAAAGCTAAGATTAATCAAGCTGAAACAGATATTATGAAGACACAAGAAGAGATGGGATCTATAGAGAGTAAGATAGAACATACAAATGAAGAAATAGAAAAGTTAAAACAAGAAACAGAAAGTCTTTTAGTTTTATATCAAAAACTCGAAAATGAAAATGTGTATGTTTCTTATATAACTGGTGCTACTTCTATGACTGAGCTTATTATGAGAATGGATGCTATTAGTCAATTAACTGATTATAATAATGAGAAATTAGATAGTTTAGAAACATATATTAAGAATAATGAGAAGTTAAAAAAAGAATTAGCAAATTATCAAGTTAAGTTGGATCAAAAAATAATAGTATATGAGCAACAAGTAGATGATTTAAGAGATGAACTAGCAGAACTTGAAGAAGGTATGGTTACAATCCAAGACGAAATTAAGAACTTGAAGAAATTAATTCAATACTATGAAGACTTGGGTTGTAAAGATAATCAATTATTAACTGCATGTGTTAATGTAACAGATAATGCTGGATGGTTAAAACCTGTTAGTAAAGGTAAAATAACAAGTTTATATGGATATCGTAAGAGTCCAACAGCTGGTGCTAGTTCTAATCATAAAGGTATAGATATTGGCGTATCAGAAGGAACAGTAGTATATCCAACTGCTAATGGTATTGTTGGAGCTATTGTTGAAAAATCATCTTGTGGTGGTAATATGTTATACATTTGGACTACAGTTAAAGGTAAACAATATACTTATGTATTTATGCATTTATGGAAGATATATGTAAAAGTAGGAGATAAAGTTACAATTAATACTCCAGTAGCAGAATCAGGAGGAGGATCTCATACCGCTTCCAAATACGGTGGATATGATAGATGTACTACGGGTGCACACCTTCACTATGGTTTAGCATCTGGTGGCTGGTATGGATCATCTAGTGCAACACCATTAGGTAGCTTTAACTCACATACTATGAATCCTCCAGGATATCCTGGATTATATCAATGGTTTTACACAAGATAAAAGAACATAATGTTCTTTTTTTCTTTGTTTTATGGTAGAATAGTCTTAGCTATTTGTAGGTGGTGAAACATGACTTTTACTACAAGATTAAAAGAAGAAATAAGCAAATTAAAAGATAACGAAATAGAGTCTAGAAGTATTCTAGATGCATTTTTACGTTATAATGCTTCTATAAACAAAAATAGTATAGTTATTACACTAGAAAATGCCTCTGTAGCTAGATATATTTATAAGATTATTAAAGAATTATTTCAAATTAACTCTAAAGTAACTGTTAGAATTCAAAAAAGATTTAGAGTTAAACAAATATATATTTTAGAGATTAATGAGAAAATATCTTTTATTAAGGATAGTTTAAATATAGAGGGTACACCTTTAATAGATAGTGATGAAGAAAAAATATCATTTATAAAGGGAGCTTTTTTAGGAGTAGGAAATGTATCTAACCCTAAGACTAGTGGATATCACTTAGAGTTTATCTTAGATAAAGAAAAAGATGCTAAATATATAACAAGTTTACTTAATTATTTTCATTTAAATGCTAAGGTAATTAAAAGAGGTTATAAATATATTAGTTATATAAAGATGAGTGAAAGTATTAGTGATTTAATAAAGATGTTTAAAGCAGTTAATTCTTTGTTTGAATTTGAAGATACTAGAATATATAGAGATCATAAGAATATGGTTAATAGACTTAATAATTGTGAAACTGCTAATATGGAAAAGACTATTAAAAGTGGATTAAAGCAATTAGAGGATATAGAATATTTAGAAAAGAATGATTTAATGACTCTTTTAGATGATAATCTTAAAATAATAATTGAGTATAGAAAGAAATACCCAGAAGTATCTTATCAAGAATTAGCTAATATAATTAGTTTAGAAACTGATTATAAAGTAGGTAAATCAGGTATTAATCATCACTTTATTAAGTTAAGAAAAATAAAAGATAATCATATGAATATAGAAAAGAAGTAGATTATATGAAGGAAACAGACGTTACTATAGCAAGTAATAATCTTTTTGATAGTGTATTAAGTAATTATAAAGATTATAAAATAATAAAAGATAATTTTACCTATGATGAGTTAATATCTTCTAAAAAGATAATTTTTTATAATGTATTAAATAATCTAAGTAAAGATAAGTTAGATAAATTATTTAACTATTTAAAAGAAAATGATATTAAGTATATAAATATATCTAATAACTTAGAAACATCTTTATATACTAGTTATTTAATATGTTATGATAATGAAAAAATAATAATTGAAGGTAATACTAAAGAAGTATTAAAGAATGATAAATTATTAAAAAGATTTGGATTTCAATTACCATTTATGTTTGAATTATCATTATTACTTAAAGATTATGATTTAATAAATGATATATATCTAGATAAAGAAGAGTTAAAAGAGATATTATGGAAATGAAAGAATTAGTTAATGATCATGGTATTGTTGGAATTATAAGTAGTTATAAGAGTAATTTTGATTATCATGGTAAAGTAAAAGATTTAAGAGTTAAAGATATTAGTAAAGCATTACAAATAGTTGGACTTGATGATAGTTATCTAGATAAAGATATAGATTCTTTAGGTAATAGTGATCTATTTAAAATGGAATTAATTACTAAATTAGATAGTGATATTATCATAGTAGGAGATATTAGTAATACACTTAATTATAAAGATGAAGAATATATTAAGAAGGTATTATTAAAATTAAATAATGATTATAATAAAAAAATAATTATAATAGATAATGATGTTAATGTATTCTTTAATATTACTAAATATATATATGTTATTAGAGATGATAATATTATTTATAGCACAGATAATTATTATGATGATAAATTATATGAATACACTAATATGCCTAAGATAATTGAATTTATTAAATATGTTAATAAAGATAAAAAAGTATTAAATGAAACTACTGATATATATGAATTAATTAAAGATATTTATAGGAGTGTATCATGAGATATTTAATGATTATTAAATATGATGGTTCTAAATTTCATGGATTTCAAAGACAAAATAATGTTAGAAATGTACAAGGATATCTAGAAAAAGAAATAAGTAAGTATTTAAATGAAGATATAGAGATTAAAGGATCAGGTAGAACAGATGCTAAAGTACATGCATACTATCAGGGAATACACTTTGATACTGATAAGAATATATCTAATATAAAGAAAGATTTAAATAAAGTATTAAAAGATCTTAAAATAAAAAAAGTTAAGAAAGTATCTAATAGTTTTCATGCAAGACATAGTGTTAAAAATAAGACTTATTTATATAAAATAGATTTAACTGGTAATAAAGATAATAATTATTATTTAAATTATAAATATAAATTAAATATTAAGAAGATGAAAGAAGCTAGTAAATATTTAATTGGATATCATGATTATCGTAATTTTGTTGCAGGAGATAGAATTAACTATAAAAGCACTATTAATAATATTAAGATATATAAATTTAATAATGTGTTATATATAAAATTAAATGGTATAGGTTTTTATAGATATATGGTTAGAAATATAGTAGGTGCACTACTAGAAGTTGGTAAAGGTAAAATAGATAAAGAAGTAGTAAAAGGTATGATAGATAATTACTTACAAGAAAAAAGACTACCTACAAGTAGTCCTAATGGATTATATCTATATAAAATAAAATACTAGCAAACAAAAAAATCACTTAGTGATTTTTTTATTTCATCTTAGCTTCGATTTCTTTAGTATTCTTCCAAATCATTATCTTTAGAAGCATTGATTCATACATAATACGAACAACAATATTTCCAATTGTGATTTGTGCTAAGAATATAAATACTCCTAGGAAGCCTATAGCAAACCATGCAAATGCTGATAATGTAGTAAATATAGCAGCAATTACATAGAATACTTTAAGAATGCCTTCAATAAGCATAGTCTTAAATCTTAAGAATTCTCTTAATTTCTTTAAGAATTCACTAGTAATTTCCTTTTCAGGTTTTACAAATACATAATATACTACAATACCACCAATTAATGCTAATAATGAAGCTATAGCAACCCAAATCATAGCACCAGCCATATTTGAAGCAGTTTGCATTGCATTTCCACTATAGCTACTAGCATAGTCATATCCACCGTAATTATACATATTAAAGAAACTCCTTTCACAATAATAATATCATACATTATTTACTTTTAAAACAAAAAATAATCAAGTTTTATAAAAAATTTTTGTAATTATTTACAAATATATGTATAAAAGTATCGATTTTATTTGACTTTTAGGGACTTTTTGCATATAATTTTAAATGGTACATTTTATTTATGGAGTTTATTATGCCCTGGGAAAGTATAATAGATGAAATAGTGAAAGGAAAAATTATGAAAACATTTATGCAAACAAAAGAAACTGTTGAGAGAAATTGGTTTGTAGTAGATGCTGCAGGAAAGCCTTTAGGTAGAGTTGCTACTAAGGTTGCACATGTATTACGTGGTAAACATAAACCAACTTACACTCCATATGTTGACTGTGGAGACTATGTTATCATTATTAATGCTAATAAAGTAACATTAAGTGGTAATAAGTTAGAAGATAAGAAATATTATAATCATTCAGGATATCCTGGAGGATTAAGAGAAAGAAATGCTAAGCTTATGATTGAGAAATATCCAGAAGAAATGCTTGAAAGAGCAGTTAAAGGTATGCTTCCTCATAATAAGTTAGGTAGACAAATGGGTAAGAAATTATTTGTTTATGCTGATGAAAATCATAAACATGAAGCTCAAAAGCCTGTAGCATTAGAAATTGATTAGGAGGATTTATGGCAAATAAACAAGTATGGACTGCAACTGGTCGTAGAAAAAGATCTGTAGCACAAGTTAAATTAGTTGGTGGTACTGGTCGTATTACTGTTAATGGAGTAGATGTTGATGAATACATGCCATTTGCTACATTAGTTATGGATTTAAAACAACCATTATTAGCTACTAATAATGAAAATAGATTTGATATTGATGTAAAAGTAAATGGTGGAGGTTTTAGTGGCCAAACTGGTGCTATTAGACTTGCTATTACTAGAGCATTATTAGAATTCGATAAGAATACTGATCAAACAAGAGAAGATAGTTATAGACATATTCTTAAGACTGCTGGTTTTGTAACTAGAGATCCAAGAATCAAAGAACGTAAGAAGTATGGTTTAAAGAAAGCACGTCGTGCTCCACAATTCTCAAAACGTTAATTTCAAAGTTTCAGAAAGCTCGTATTACGAGCTTTTTTATTTGTTAAAATAATAAAAATACTACTATTCTACATTCCTATTAAATGCTATAATAATGATTAATCAAAATACGATGCAGGGGGTGCAAAATTTGAAAGTATTTGTATATTTAGACGAAAGTGGTTCTATTCATAAGAATAGTAAAACGAGTTTTTTTGCTGTAGGAGGATATATTGTTTTTGAAAACGAAAAGAATAAAATAACTTCAATGTATAAAAGCCTAAATAAGAAAATAAAAGATAATAGAAATATTGAGTACAATAGAGAAATAAAATCATACGATATGAATGACTCCGAAAAAGTAGAAATATTATCAAAAATGGAAGAGTTAAAATCCTTTTATGGATGTGTGAAAGTTTTTGACAAACATAAAATGAAAAAAGAGATTGTTGAATCAAACATATTCTTTAATTATGCGGTAAAAATATTATTTAAAGATTGTATTTTGCCATTATTGAAATCCAAAAGAATTAAAGAAAATATATTATTTATTGTCAGTGTTGATAATAGAAATATACGAGTAGGAGAATTAAATAATTTAGAAACATATTTGCAAACTGAATTCTGTTTAGAGAATATAGACTTTAAAATTACATATTATGATTCATCTTTTAATTATGGAATTCAACTAGCTGATCTAGTAGTTAATACATTTTATAATTCATATAAAGATAGAAAGATTGTAGAACAAGTATTACCTTGCTTAAAGGCATCAAAATACAAAGTTAGTTTATTTCCAGGATATATAAAGGAATACAAGATATCTAAATTTACATATACTACTAATGAGATTATTTGACTTATGGATTATCTTATGTTAATATATATTCACAAGACCTGAGGTAGGTAGCTAAAAGCTAAACGTATGTTAAGTACGTTGCCCCTCAGGCATTTTTATATTCAAAGAAAGGTGGTTTATATGAGCAAAGAATTTTTAAACATATGTTATAAATTTATTAATAGATTTATTGATTCTTATGAACTTGTTAATAATTTAAACAGTATAGATAAGAAAAACATTCCAGAAGAATATGCTCTAGCTATAGATAATCTTATTAATGAAATAAATAAGATTAATAAAGATAATAATGATTCATATGAAATATGGTATAGTGTAGCGGATTTAATAAATAATAATGAGTACTTTAATAAATGTTTTAACAATCTAACAGATTATGAACTATTAGAATTTATTGCTCAGTATATAGATGCTCCTATGCCACCAAAGATTAGTCAAAAAGAATTTGATAATCTAGTAAAAGCTGGAATAGAAAAAGATGAAAGAGAATGGCTATGGCGCTTAGCATTTAATTATGAAGAAAAAGATATTAATTTTGATGATATAGTAGATTATTATATTAAAGTTAAAGATGGTTATTATCTTACTGAGTTAATTAGTGTACTTAGAAACTCTTTAGATATTGATAAGATTATTGATAAAATAAATGATCAAGATCTAATTAATGATTTAAAAGAAAGAAAAGATATTCTTATTTCATGTATTTCTGAAGATAAATATAATAAACTTATAGGTAAATTAGACTCATAATGAGTCTTTTTTTCTTGACAATAATAGTTGTGTGTTATACAATATCATTGTGTTAACCAAGTGATACAGTGAGGTGATATTATGGAGTTTACTTTTGATAATAATATACCTATATATATTCAAGTATTAGAATATATGAAGATATATCTTATATCTGGTGTATTTAAGTGTGGAGAGAAGTTACCATCTGTTAGGGATTTTTCAACAAATTTTAAAGTTAATCCCAACACTATGCAAAAAGCTTTAGCGGAATTAGAGAGTATGAATCTAATCTATACAGAAAGAACAAATGGAAAGTATGTTACAAATGATCAAAAAGTTATAGATAAACTTAAAGATGAATACGCTATTACTCTTGCTAAGAGTTATTTTGAAGGAATGAAAAGAATAGGACTAGGTAAAGCTGATTCTATAAAATATTTAGAAGGGATAAAATGATAATATGAGTTTATTAGAAATAAAGAATTTATCTAAGAAATATGATAATAAAGAAGTATTAAAAGATATTAATTTAACTATTAATAGCGGTAGAATTATTGGATTATTAGGTAAAAATGGTGCTGGTAAAACTACTTTAATTAAATTAATAAATGATTTATTAACTAAAAGTAGTGGAAGTATACTCGTAAATGGTAAAGAAATTGGTGTAGAATCTAAGAAAGTTATATCTTATTTACCTGAGAGAACTTATTTAAATAAGCAAATGACTGTTAAAGAAGTTATTAATTTATTTAGTGATTTTTATGAAGATTTTGACAGTGAAAAAGCCATAAGATTATTAAAAGATTTAGATTTAGATATAAATGAAAAGTTATCTAAAATGAGTAAAGGAATGCAAGAGAAAGTTCAACTAGTATTAGTTATGTCTAGAAATGCTTTATTATACATATTAGATGAACCTTTAGGAGGAGTTGATCCTGCTACTAGAGATTATATATTAGACACAATATTATCTAATTTTAATGAGAACGCTAGTGTTATTATATCTACTCACTTAATTAGTGATATTGAAAGAATATTAGATGAAGTAATATTTATTGATAAAGGAAAAATAGTACTTCAAAGTGAT
>JAEEGL012596342.1_pt1 | contig 41243 bp, 34 predicted proteins | sample 9134231 | NCBI WGS metagenome assembly JAEEGL01 (sample SAMN16246548, study PRJNA631951) | gut metagenome | biome: gut microbiome; feature: rumen; material: fiber-attached | host: Bos | place: Iran: Karaj | collected 2018-10
ACGGAAAGCTCTTTGATCGCATCGATCAGTTCCTGGGTGGATAACTTTGCCATTATCTTTTTCCTCCATTTAAAATTTAAGAATTATAATCAGTGATTCCGCCAAACTGCGGGGTGTTACTCTGCTGCGGGAGCTTCCTCTGCGGTAGCTTCAGCTGCGGGTGCTTCTGCTGCAGGAGCTTCCTCTGCGGGAGCCTCAGCTACAGCGCCTGCTGCACCACCTTTTTCTGCCAGCTGATTCATGACGCGAGCAAAATTGGTGATGGGGCTCTGCAAGCTGCCAAGCAGCTTGGACAGCAGCTCTTCTCTGGAAGGAATGCTTGCGATGCGGCTCATGCCCTGTGCATCATAAACGGTTCCCTCAACAACGCCGCCCTTGATCTCCAGTGCATTGTTCTTCTTGGCGAAGCCAGCAAGAACTCTGGCAGGAGCGGTAGCGTCTTCCTTGGAAATAGCCACTGCGGTGGGTCCCTCAAGATAAGGAGAAAGTCCTTCAAAATCGGTACCCTTGAAAGCCATGGTCAGGAAAGTGTTCTTGTAAACCTTGTAGGTGACATTTGCCTGGCGCAGGCTCTTTCGAAGCTGAGTGTCCTGCTCAACGGTCAGTCCGCGATAGTCTACCACAACGACAGACTGGGCATCCTGGATGTTGGCAGAAATCTCATCAACGATAGGCTTTTTTAACTCAACCTTTGCCATCTTTTCTTTACCTCCTGTTAGATTTGGAGCCGAAAAAAAATCTCCTGCGAAGACGCAAGAGACGAATGAGTTCAAATATCATTTGAAACACTCACCTCGGCGGGACTTACCGGGAATTCCGTAGAATTCTTTGCCTGCTGTCTTCGGCCTGGTTCAAAAACCTTGTTTAATTTATCAAACATCCTCTGATGTGTCAAGAGGAAATATGATCTCTTTTCAAAAGATCCCGGAGGGGACCCGCGGTGCGGATCCCTTCCGTTCACTGTCAGTGCATTAGAACTTCGCAGTAGAAACTCTCACGCCAGGGCCCATGGTGCTGGTCAGGGTGATGCTCTTCAGGTACTGTCCCTTCAGAGTGGAGGGCTTTGCCTTTACGATCGCCTCAAGCAGAGCGTCGAAGTTCTGCTGAAGCTGCTCCTCGGTGAAGGAAGCCTTTCCTACGGGAACGTGTACGATATTACTCTTGTCCAGTCTGTACTCGATCTTACCGGCTTTGATATCAGCAACTGCCTTAGCGACATCCATGGTTACGGTGCCTGCCTTGGGGTTGGGCATCAAGCCCTTAGGTCCGAGGATCTTACCAAGACGTCCTACAACACCCATCATGTCGGGGGTTGCAACAACAACGTCGAAATCCAGCCAGCCTTCGTTCTGGATTCTGGGAACGAGCTCCTCGCCGCCAACGAAATCTGCGCCAGCCTGCTCAGCCTCTGCCAGCTTATCGCCCTTTGCGATAACCAGTACTCTAACCTTCTTACCGGTACCGTTGGGGAGAACTACTGCGCCACGAATCTGCTGATCTGCATGACGTCCGTCGCATCCGGTGCGGATGTGAACTTCGATGGTCTCATCAAACTTTGCGGTTGCGGTCTTCTTGACCAGAGCAACTGCCTCGTTGGGCTCATAGTAGGTTGCGCGATCGACTAACTTCGCAGCCTCTGTATACTTCTTACCGTGCTTCATTATTATTTTCCTCCTAGGTTCTAACGGCAATCAACGGATTGCCTCCCAATTTGTATTGTTGTGAGATTAGTCCTCAACAACGATTCCCATGCTTCTTGCGGTACCTGCGATCATGCTCATAGCTGCCTCGATGCTTGCTGCATTCAGGTCAGGCATCTTGAGCTCAGCGATCTCACGAACCTTGTCCTTGGAGATGGTTGCAACCTTGGTCTTGTTAGGAACACCGGAACCACTCTTGATGTTGCAAGCCTTCTTCAGCAGAACTGCTGCAGGGGGAGTCTTGGTAACGAAGCTGAAGCTTCTGTCGGAGTAAACCGTGATGATAACGGGGATGATGGTGTCACCCTTATCTGCGGTCACTGCGTTGAACTGCTTCGTAAACTCAACGATGTTTACGCCGTGCTGGCCAAGTGCGGGACCTACCGGGGGAGCCGGGGTTGCCTTGCCGGCCGGAATCTGTAACTTGATATAGCCTTCTACTTTTTTTGCCATAATGGCACCTCCTAAAATAATGTGGTGAATGGCGCGTCTGTCCGCAGTCAAGACCGGGACGGATGCTCCCACTTCGACGACATCCTTCCGTCCGAAGACTTCCGGATATATTTACGGGACGGATCCCGAAAATACCTGCTTCAAAAGATTAGCTCATCTTACGCACTTCTGCGAAGCTGATCTCCACGGGAGTCTCTCTTCCGAAGAGCTCCACGTTGATGGTTGCGGTCTGCTTGTTCTGATCCAGCTTCTGGACCACGCCGACCGTGTCCTTCCATACGCCCGCAACAACAGCGATGGTATCACCCTCTGCGAAATCGATGGAAACTTTATCGGTGCGGATGCCAAGGGGCTTCATCTCCGCATCGGTAAGAGGAACCGGCTTACTTCCGGGTCCTACAAATCCGGTAACACCTCTGGTGTTGCGAACGACATACCAGGTATCATCGTTCATCACCATGTTTACCAGCACATAACCGGGGAAAAGCTTGCGAGAGACGGTCTTCTTTGCTCCGTTACGGATCTCAACGACCTCTTCCATGGGGACACGCACCTCGAGGATCTGCTCCGCAAGGTCCTTGTTATTCTCCACGGTCTTCTCGATATCTACCTTAACCTTGTTCTCATATCCGGAGTAGGTATGTACTACATACCACTTTGCCTCTGCCATTTGTCCCTCCTCCTTATAATGTTGTAAGCCAGTTTACGCCATACTGAACAGCATAGTCCAGAACAGCAATGATCAAACCTACAACAACGGAGACTGCAACAACAGCGACAGACTGCTTGAACGTGGACTCTCTGTCCGGCCAGGTAATCTTCTTAAATTCAGCCTTTACACCGGACCAGAAACTGGTCTTGGCAGGCTGCTTCTTTGCAGAATCTTCCATAATAAACCTCCGAGTGATAAGGAATTATTTGGTCTCCTTGTGCATCGTATGCTTCTTGCAGAATCTGCAGTACTTCTTGATCTCCATACGATCGGGCATGGTCTTCTTATCCTTGGTGGTGTTGTAATTGCGCTGCTTGCACTCGGTGCATGCCAATGTAATCTTTGTACGCATGTCTTTTCCTCCGAAAATATCTATAAAATGTATCTTTTTAGCATCGCGGGCTTATATTTTTGGACAAAAAAATAAGGCCTAATATCAGCTCGCTAAATGACTATAACACAGACACAAGTCCGCGTCAACGAAAATTTTTCATCGACGCGGACTCTACTGTTATTTCTAATTCAGATAGTTCAGCGGGTTCACCTGGGTGCCGTTGATGAGGATCTCGAAGTGCAGGTGAGGTCCCGTACTCACACCGGTGTTACCGGACTTGGCGATGAGGTCGCCCTGTTTCACCTTCTGACCCACAGTGACCAGAATCTTACTCAGGTGGCCGTAACGGGTCTGGCGTCCATCGGGATGGTTGATGTAAATAACATTACCGTATCCGCTTCCCCATCCGGCCTTGGCAACGGTACCGCCGCAGGATGCATAAACCGGAGTTCCGGTGGATACTGCCCAGTCCACACCCTTGTGGTACGTACTTGCTCCCTTGGTGGGCCGCTTCCGGTATCCGAAATTGGAAGTCAGGCGTCCGCCGGAGATGGGCTTAATATAGGTAGGAGGAACGATGGTACCCCGCTCCACGATCTTGGGAACCGCCTCCATCACCACCTCTTCCTTCAGAAGCACACGCTCCTTCAGGATGTCATTCACATAAACCTCGTCCGCCACAACCTTGCGGAATCCCGCGGAGGGCTGCTGCAGCACCTTGGTCTGGGTGGTGTACCAGGTATTGTTATCGATGTAGATGATATCTGCATCGTAGATCTCTTCGTAATAGTTCCGCTCCACACGCTCCACGGAGATCTCAGGCTCCGGGATCATGTAGACCAGCTTGTCTCCCACATGAATGGTGGAATTCACCGTCTCCAGCTTGTCGCTGTTGAGCTCCACCAGAGTCTCCATGGGGATGTCCAGTTTCAGGGAAATCTCGCCCAGCGTATCTCCGGACTGGATCTCATACTCGCTGGGAGTCTCTTCTTCCTTGGTCACATCATCGATGGCTTCGGAAAGGGGAGTGAGCTGGGACTGGGGAAGATAACCTTCCGCCACTTCCACTTCCTCCACAAAGTTCATGGACATGGCGCCCAGTTCGTACTCGGAGAAATCCTTCTCCTCTGCGACGTCCTCCACAACTGCCAGTTCTTCCAGCGCCTTGCTCACGCCGTATGCCGGCAGCGTCACCTGCGGCTCGACCTCTGCATCTGCTTCCGTGCCTTCCTTATATACTTCCGTGGTCAGCACGTTGAACCGGCGGCCGGGGCTCTGTACCAGTTGGAGAGTGAACTCTTCCGTACTGTCATACTTATCCAGCGCTGCTTCCAATAAGGAAAGAGCTTCCTCCTCGGATGCCAGATTCACCACATACTCGTTGATCTTCACCGTATAAGAGGGGCTCAAAGTCTGGCGGATACTATGCTGAAGCACCGACACCATCCGGGTGACGATGGAATCATCCGGATCCAGATCTCCCAGAAGGACTTCCTCTCCATCAACGGAAAGGTTAGCGTCCAGCAGCACCAGTTCCGCGCTGCCCTGCGCTACTTCCCGGCGGGCACGGATCAGCAGTTCATCTCCCTTGGCAGGGTCTGCCACATTTCCCACCAGTTCACCATTCAGGTAAATATGGAAGTAATTATCCCCGGAGGATGTCAGGGGCTGATACTGGGCTACGAGAAGTATCGCCAGAAACAAGGTCACCAGGGATGTCATAACAAAATAATATTCAATTCGCTTGTGTGTCTTGCCTATCTTCACTTTTTCTTCTTCACACTGTAACCGAAGGTGCCGATCTCCTCACCCACCGTAAAGTAAGTACCATGGGAATACACGATGGGATCTGCTTTCTCCAGACAGAACTTTCCTTTTTCATCCTTATAACGGGCATCTGCCTGTACGGCCACCACCTCTGCGAGGAACATATCGTGGCTGCCAAGAGGGATCACGTCCTTCACCATACACTCCAGATTCACGGGACTCTCCGCGATGAGGGGTGCCTTTACCTTGCTGGCGGGAGCGGGAGTTAGATGCATCTCCCGGAACTTGTCCACGTCCCGTCCGCTCTTTACGCCACAGTAATCCGTGGCATAAGCCAGTTCCTTCGTGGTCAGATTGATGACGAATTCACCGGTTTCTTTCAATATATTGTAAGAATAGCGTTCCTTGCGAACGGAGATGGACACCATGGCCGGAGAAGAGCACACAGTGCCGACCCAGCCCACCGTAATGATATTGGGCTTCCCCTCCCGGTCCGCTACACTTACCATGACCACAGGAAGAGGATATAGCATGTTCCCGGGTCTCCAGATCTCTTTTTCCAAGTTGTCACTCCATAAAATGGTTATTCGCAATCCGCTTCGCTACTTGCTCATGAACGCATGCACTTCGTGCTCCATCAGTGGGGATTCCCCCACTGATGCAATCAAGCAATCTTTGGATTGCTTGATTCTACGTTCAGATCAATCCGAAGATGCTCAGCACCTGCAGCGCTACACCTGCGATGGAAAAGATCAGTGCGCAGATCGCCACTGCCTTCACACTCTTCACCTGTTTCAAAACAGGGGTGACAGCATCCTTGGCTTCCTGGATCTGCTTTGCGGATTCCTCCTGCACAACAGCCTGCACATTGCGATAGATGCGGACACCTTCCTTATGGAAGTCTTCCCCGTTTTCGAAGTGCTCCTCCAGTTCCTTCTGCATGCGGTCCATGCGGTCCGCGCTGTCCTTCGTCATCTCCTCCAGACGGCTTGCGCTCTCTGCCGCGGTCTGCTCCAGCTGCTTCTTCAGTCCGGAGATGGTCTCGTCACTGGCGCGGAGCTGATTCTTCACGCTCTCGAAAGCCTCATCGCTCTGCTCACTCTGACGATCGGTCAAAGCCTTGATCTGATGCTCCAGGCCGCCCAGTTCGTCGACCACACCTTTCATCCGATCCAGGCAGTCTCTGTATTCCTTCACCTGAGTCCTCATGACGGCCATGGCCTCGGATTCCGCCGTGCCGTTGGCCCGGATGATCTCCTGCGCATTCAATTTCTGAGACAACTGATCCATAAATGTATCCATCGCTTCCTCCTCGGCCACCCGAACCCTGCCGGTCCGTCGCTCAGTCGAGACTTATTCTAACATTTTTCACCCCTTCGCACAACACAATCTGCTTTTTGTGCAATCTGTACAGTTTTAGCATCGTATTTTTTATTTTCTAGTAATGTTTACCATGCTTTTACATCTCGTTCATAATTTGTTCATATTTAATTGTTATACTTTGTCTTGTAAGAGCGATAGAGAATTCGATCATTTTTTCATAATAGCCCGGGTGCCGAAAGGTGCCCGGGCACTCCTCATTTTTAGGGCAAATATCCTGATATGTTCAAAAACCCCCGACTCTGATGAACGTCGGGGGTTTTACACATAAACTATATTCAAATGTTGTCGATCTGCTGTCCCTGGATCCGGGACAGTTCCAGGATCTCTTCGTTCAGCTGGAGCATCTTTTCGTCCAGATCGGAAACCAGGTGGGAACATTCCACCAGTTCCTGCTTGATATGCTCGGGAGCGTCGCCTTCGAACTTATAGTGGATCTTGTGCTCGAGGCTGGCCCAGAAGTCCATGGCTACGGTACGGATCTGGATCTCCACCTTGGTGTCCACAGTTCGGTCCGACAGATAAACGGGGACGGTAACGATCATGTGATAGCTCTTGTAGCCACTGACCTTGGGAAACATGATGTAGTCCTTTACCGTCAGCACCTTGATATCATGCTGATGCTCGATCATATCGGCGATACGGTAAATATCCGAGGTAAAAGAGCAAATGATACGGATACCCGCAATATCATTGACGTAATTCACCATGTTCTCGATGGTGGAATCATAACCGTTCCGACGGAGCTTCTTGACGATGCTCTCCGGGGTCTTAATGCGGGACTTGATATGCTCTATGGGATTGTATTGATGGACGTGCTGAAACTCTTCGTTCAGGATTTCCATCTTCGTCTGTACCTGCCGCAATGCTGCAGTGTATACCAGCTGGACTTCCTGCCAGGTTTCAATTCCGTCGTTTTCTCCAAACCATTCCATGTCTTTTTCTTTCTGACGAGATCCTTTCACTCAGGATATCTCTATAACAACAGTATAACACAATACCACATCGATTTGACATTGTACACAATAATTTAAGAAATTTATAATTTTTATTGTACAAAATTCCATACATCTCAGGAAAGCGTTTTATATGCCTTGACATATTCCTGCCGGATCTGTACCTTCCGGCCCTCCGGAACCGTCATTTCACCATATACCGTTTCCTCATAGGTATCGATCAGCTTCTGAATCGGAGCACCCAATTTCCCGGCACATTCTCCGAACTCCCTGGGGGTCAGGGTCTCCGCTCGCTCGTCAAAGTACTCTTTCTTCCGTCCCTTCGATGCGCGCTTTTTCAGCCTCGGCAGGCAGACAGCAGCTAATTGAGCGGCATCCATGCGGTGCATCTTCAAGCGGAAGATCCGCTCCCCCGCAAAGGGGATGGCGAAATACACGATGAAAAAGATCAGATTCAGGATCACCACAAATCCGATGACGGAAATGACAAGTCCATAATCCATCCTCAGGGAAGCAAAAAGCTCCGAAAGAGATGTGCGGTCCGCCCCCTGAACTCCGGCCGTCGGATCAAACACAAGCCATCCCGTGCAGGGGATATAGACTTCTGCATAGGCATGGGAATCCCGTTCCATGATGTAATAGAGATCCTCCGTCCCCGAGCTTTCCGTCACAAAGCCTTCCGCATATCGGACGATCAGACCCTGTGACCGGGCCATGAGCACAAATGCAGTTGCAAAGTCCGAGCAGGTTCCTGTCTTTCCCTCTGTCAGGAAATACTCCGGCGAATCATCCGTTGCCCGATATTCCAGATCGTACAGGAACCCGTTCTCCCGGAAGTACTGTTCCAGAAGGGATGCCTTCTCAAGGTCACTTTCAGCCCCCTCCGTCACCTGTGCCGCAAGACTCCGGATCACCTCCGATATCTCGCTTCCATTCTCCGCAGTCCAGGCCTGATATCGCTCGCCTTCCTCCTGGTCCGACAAAAAGCGCTGCGGATATGCCGCCAGCTCACTCTCCGCTTCCTCCAGGATTTGTGAAGTTTCCTCCAGAAGGGTCTTCGAATCCCCCATGGAAAGCAGCGGCGCTCCCCCTCGGATCCAGGGCTCCAGATAATCCTCTGCAGACCGGTAAGTTACTTTATAGCTCTGATCATTCGCGGACTCATCCCCGATCCGAAGAGCACATCCCTGACGGGTAAAAAAGATGGTTTCACCTGCCGGCACGATAATGGATACCATTCCCGGAGCGGTCAGATAATAAGCCGGGCTGAAATTCTGCGGATTCAAAGTTGCCCGCAGGACGCGTTCCGGAAGCGACTCCATGTCTGCAACAACTCCGATCCTGTAGCGGTCCAGGAGTCCCGGCCTCAGTTCCTCCGCTTTTTTAAATGCTTTCAGAAGTCCTCCCGCAGAACGTGCAGCGCTCTCCTGCTCATACTCTGCAGCGGATAACATGACATTGTTCTCCTCCGCATATCCGGCGGTCCAGTGATCTGCATCCGTATCATACAGGTCAAAATTCTGCCGCTTCCAATAGGTATCTCCGGCAGTAAAGATCGAATACAGACGACGGTTGGAACCGGCACCCACCACATCCGCATCCCCGGAATGCTCCGATAGCTGTGTAAAGTCCCCGGCCACCTCGGTGCTGTTATTTCCGTTCAGGAACAGATTTTCAAACTCCTGATAAAATCTGGCGCTCTCCCGTTTCGGAACCAGTGCTGCCACAAGGAGGATCACACTGAAGAAAATGCCCAGAGAGATCAATGCTCCCGAAGGCAGACGCAGTCTCTCCTTCTCGGTCTTTCTCTCCCTGCTCACTGCAATGTGCAGTAACAGGCACCCTGCCGAAACAGCCACCAGATAGAGATTGCTCACCTCAGCAATGACCTTCACATACAGCACAAAGGGGATCAGCGTCACCAGTGTCAGCATATTCAGGCGATAATGAACGCAGGAGAAATAATACACCGTGATGGCGAAGAACATGGACGCCGCCATCTCCATGGCAAGGAGGAAGGGAATGATGGTCCCCATATCCTGACCGCGGCTGATGGCCCATTGCCAGAACCATTCTCCGCTCACCGTCTGTCCCAGCCGGATCAGCAGTCCGATGAGAAAGAAATGAACGCCAAGATATCCGATGACAAGGAGAGTCCCAACCAGACGATGACGGTCCGTAAACAGGCAGACCAGATTCCCGAGAAGGGAAAGCATGATCGCACCGATGGTCCAAAGGGAGAGAAATCCATATCCATAGACCGACATGGTGGTAATGGTCAAAAGCACCGAAAAGAGCAAAGCCGCATATCGTCTCATGAGCTTTCTCCTTTCGATACATCGTAAATATGAATGAGCCGTGAATCTCCACCTGCAAGGCGCGAAAGTTCCTGCCGGGCCTCTTCATCCGGCTGAGCCGAAAAATACAGATAGGTTTCACCCCCGCGGCAAAGTTCCTCCCCGGGCACCCTTCCGTATGTCTCCGGAATCCCAATATCGAAGGAAATCTCCGAGAGTTCTTCCCCCAGTTCTCCCAGCTCTCTTTCGCTTAACAGGGACCGTTCCTTCCATCCGTCACGTTTGCAATAGAAGATCTTTACCGTGATATTTTTTGACAGAAGTGTCAGGATCATACCAAGAGCTGTCTCGCACATCTCGCGATACCAAATTGCAGAAAGCATAGTCATCTGCTCTCTTCTGCAGACGGGATCCAGCAGGATCGTAACTCCCGCCACCGCATTGGGATCGTCCAGACGCACCATCAGACGCCCGGTGCGGGCAGACAATTTTCCCGCGATCCGCTTCAAAGGATCCCCGGGCTGATACTCCCGGTAATCATACCCCGGCATTCCACCGGATTCCGCGCCTCCCACATCCGATGTCTCATCACTGTCTCCCGCAAGAAAGGCACTGACCATCACCTGTTCCAGCACCGGATGATTCTCACTGATCTCCGGGATGGAGGGAAGTACAGAGGCAAGAAAGCTGAGCTCCTCTGCCGGAAGGGAAACCGCAAAACTACGGATGTGAAAATAATCCCACACCAGAACCTGCTGCACGCGGCAGACCGCACCCCCGGGCAGCACTGTCTCATAGGAAACCGGAACGGTTTTCTTTTCCCGGGGTTTGATATAAAAAGACTCCGTCTCTTCCACATCCTCCAGCTGCATGGAGTGAACCGTCTGTATCTCCACAGGCGGGGACGGAAGGATCAATGGATTGAACAGACGCAAAGAAAGCGTCACATGCTCTCCGACTGCGACATGGGTCCCGTCAAAGGTCCCGGTTATGCGTACTTTGCCGGCAAAAATGCGGGCAAGCAAAAGAGAGAGCAAAGGCGCTCCAAGAAAGACAAGCAGCAGGAAATAACCTACTCTTGCGCTGCAGAAAAGTGCAAATATCAAAATCAGCGCTGCGGCGACCAGATAATCCGCCAATCGAAGGATCAGCGCGAAAAACCGCAGCACGCCAGAAAAACGTTTCTCCACCTGCCAGCTCCTCCGGATCAGGGCACCGTAACCGTCTCCAAAAGGCTCGTTACCGCATCGCTTCCATCCGCCCACTTCGAGCGACCGGAGGGCGCCAGCAGCAGTCTGTGTCCCAACACATAAGGTGCCAGAAACCGGATATCATCCGGCAGAACATAATCCCGTCCGCCGAGAAGGGCCACTGCCTTGGATGCCTTCAACAGCGCAAGGCTTCCCCGGGGACTGGCTCCGAGACGGATGCCCCGGTCGTTTCGTGTGGCATCGATGATACGCAGAATATAAGTCTCCGCGCTCTCCGAGACCCTTACCTTTGACGCAGCATCCATCAGCTCCGCCACATCCCCGAGATTCAGCACAGGCTCCAGGGTCCCGGCGCTGACTTCTTCGCCCCGTCGCAGGATGGCGCGCTCATAATCTTCCCGGGGATAACCCATGGTGATCTTCATGAGGAAACGGTCCATCTGCGCCTCCGGCAGATGGTAGGTTCCGTAGGTCTCCACCGGATTCTGCGTGGCAAAGACCATAAAGGGCCGGTCCAGGGGATAGGTGTTACCGTCGATGCTCACCTGGCGCTCCTCCATGGCCTCCAGCAATGCAGACTGGGACTTGGGAGATGCACGGTTGATCTCATCCGCCAGCAGAAAATGGCAGAAGACGGCACCCTTGCGGAACTCTGTCTCGCCTGTATTGGGGCGCACCAGGGTATACCCGATGACATCCGAGGGCATGACATCCGGTGTCATCTGAAGTCTCTCAAAGCTGCCGCCCACTGATCTTGCAAGGGCGGTGGCAAGCTGGGTCTTCCCCACACCGGGGACATCCTCTATGAGCACATGTCCCCCCGCCAGCATTGCAGTCACCGCCAGCCGGATCACATCCTTCTTGCCGTAGATCACCTTTTCCACATTTTCCATCAGGCGCAGGATCCTCACATCCGTCTGCGCACTCTCTCCGGGAAATCCACTCATGCCGATTCCTCTCCCGGACCCAACCGGATCCGCTTTTCAAAAGAAATGATATATTTTATAATACACCATAACAACGAGCCATGCACGCAAGCATGGCACAAAAAGGAGATACTATGTTTCGACTCTGGGCCAGAACCTTCAAGGATACTCGTATGTTGCAGGATACTGTCATCGAAGATGCAACAAAAGAGACGCGGACACACAAGGTGTTCCGCGCCCTGGAGCAGGTCTGTGTTCGGTTTGATCTCGCTCAGCCCATCTGGCTGGAGCAGAACATCAAGGATTTCAAGCGCACCTCCAAAGCGCGCTTTACAAAGGATTCCTTCGTGGAATCCGTGGACTTCGATTATCTGGAGATCCAGGTGATCGAAGAGGACTGACTTTGATGCGGGTCTCAAAGACAAAGAGCAGCTTCTGCCAGCAGAGCTGCTCTTTGATCATGAGACCCTAATCATCGAAGCCGTTGGGATTGTTCTTCTGCCATCTCCAGGCATCTTCGCACATCTCACGGATTCCGTACTGTGCTTCCCATCCCAGCTCTTTCTTTGCCAGGCTCGCATCTGCGTAGCAGGTAGCGATATCGCCCTCTCTGCGGGGCTTGATGGTGTAAGGGATCTTTACGCCGGTGGCTTCTTCGAAATTCTTCACGATGTCCAGCACGCTGTATCCGTGACCGGTGCCCAGATTGTAGATCTTCAGGCCCGCGTTCTCTTCCACCTTCTTCAGCGCCTTCACATGGCCGATAGCCAGATCCACCACATGGATGTAATCGCGTACGCCGGTTCCGTCAGGAGTGTCATAATCGTCTCCGAAGATTCCCAGCTCGGGAAGCTTGCCCACAGCCACCTGAGTCACATAAGGCATCAGGTTGTTGGGGATGCCGTTGGGGTTCTCACCGATGGTGCCGCTCTTGTGAGCGCCGATGGGATTGAAGTACCGGAGCAGGATCACGTTCCACTCGGGATCAGCCTTCTGCATATCGGAAAGGATCTGCTCCAGCATGGACTTGGTCCAGCCGTAGGGGTTGGTGCACTGTCCCTTGGGGCACTCCTCCGTGATGGGGATGAAGGCAGGATTGCCGTATACGGTAGCGCTGGAAGAGAAGATGATGTTCTTGCATCCGTTCTTGCGCATCACATCCACCAGAGTCAGGGTACCTGCAATGTTGTTCTCGTAATACTCCCAGGGCTTGCGGACGGATTCGCCCACAGCCTTGAGGCCTGCGAAGTGGATCACTGCGGAGATGTCTTCCTTGGCGAAGATCTCCTCCAGTGCCTTACGGTCCAGAATATCCGCCTTGTAAAAGGGAACCTTCTTACCCGTGATGGCCTCTACTCTCTGCAGGGACTTCTCGCTGGCGTTGGACAGGTTGTCCAGAACCACCACATCATATCCTGCATTCTGAAGTTCTACAACGGTGTGACTTCCGATAAATCCGGCTCCGCCGGTGACCAAAATACTGCTCATTACGTTCCCTCCTTTGTATAGTGAGAAGAATTGTTTTGTTCTTTTGTTCTCACAATACCGAAGAATATCAATTCATACAACCAACGTATGTTGTCAAAACCTGCAAAAATGTTAAACAGCCAATTTCAGCAACAATACTCTTACAGCTCCACGCCGTTTGCCTTCAGCAGATCTCTTGCACTCTCCACGGAGTCGATTCCGGTGGGGTTCTTGATGGGAGCGAACTCCTTCTCACGGACCACCTCGAAGGGCAGGCAGCTGTTCATGAGATGGATCATATCCAGCACCAGGTTCTCGAACTTGAATCCGTTGGGCTTCTCAGGCTTCACCAGTTCACCCGCCTCATTCAGGCAGGGAATCTTCTTCTCCACCACATGCAGGGGAAGCTCGCCCTTTACGATGCGCTCCAGCTCGGAGACGCGGAACAGGTAATTCAGGATAACGCCGAAGTTGTAAGCGGGATCGCCCTTCTCGTTCTTCGCGTTCATCAGTTCATCCGTCAGCTCGTAGTATTCCACGATGGAAGGTCTGCCGTCCTCCAGGCACATAACGCCCACCTTCTCATCCGGTGCGTTCTTGCGGACCACCTTGGCTCCCACATCCGCATTCCGGGAAATGGTAGCGCCTACAAATACAGGATCGCAGATGCGCTGCAGCACGTTGTCCACTGCGTACACATTGATCCACTCGATGCCCTCTTCGTGTACCAGATCCAGCAGTCCGGCACGGATCAGGCTGATGAACCAGCCGCCGTTTCCGTTGGGACTGGTGGCCATGCGGCCCTTCTCCTCCAGATAGATCTTGCCTTCATAATCTGTTGCGGCAGCCATCTCCTGGCGGAAGAAGTGAATGTAATTCTCGGGATAGCCGAAGAACTTCTTCTCTGTGAGGAAGTTCACAGTGGCATCATGGTTCTTCTCACTGGTCATGACAAAGAGATGGAACCAGGTTCCGGTCTCCTTCACCACATCCAGCATATTGTTGAACTGGCACTGGAAGATGTACAGGTCGCGATTGATGCCCACATTGTACATGCCCTTGGGATCATCGGATCCAAGGCGGGTTCCCATACCACCGGCCAGCAGCACTGCTGCCACCTTTCCGGTGCGGATGGCTTCACAGCCGATCTTCTTAAAGGTTTCCTTCTTTGCTTCGATCTCCGGAAGCTCCATGCACTCCAGAGGAGTGATCACACCCTTCTTTGCCAGCTCTTCGCGATTCTTGCACTGTGCGAGAATGCTCATATCCGTAGCTTTGATCTGCTCCAGCAGAGCCTTCTGCTCATCTGCCGTCAGCTCGTCATAGTATTTCAAAACATGCTCCTGACCGTATTCTGCCAGTTTCTTCTTTGCCTGTTCCAGATTCATGATTTCCTCCTGTGCCCGCCGCCTCGCGGCTGGTTTGTTCTTTGGGACCGGTTTCCCGAAAACCCACTGTTCCACCATACCTCTAAAGTGCCAAATTGTCAAAAAATCCGGTTGCCCGGTCCCGGTCACGGGAGCCCAGCAGATAGGATTTCATCTCCGGATGATCCTCCCCCAGTTCCGAGAGCATCCGGTCCAGATCTCCGCGCTCGGTGCACCCCAGGGTGACGAAGTGCTGATACCAGTCCCGGTCCTCCCCGTGAAGCGTCCGGATCATCTGCCAGCTTTCGTCCCCGTACTTGCCCTCTGCATCCTTGTTGCAATGTTCCAGCAAGAACTCCTTCAGCTGTTCCCGGATGCCCTCCGCCAGGCCCCGGTCATGAATCAGCCGCAGCATGGACAGCTCCGCCTTCCGGATCCTCCGGCTGCTCTCATAAGCCGCCAGATCCGTGGCGCCATAATCTTCCTCTCCGCAGAGGATCTGAGCCGAGAACCCTTCCTGATCCGCTTCCCGGAGGATCTTCATCAGTCTTGCGTCCCATTTCTGCAGCCACTCCCCGGATCCCGCCAACGCAAGATCCTGCAGATAGCCGGTGTCACTCTCCCGGGCCACATAGGCAAGGAGAGCTGCCGTGTCCTCATCATCTCCGGACTCGGAGCCCGCAAGTCGCAGCTCCGAAAGCCGGTGACAGTCCTGGAAAACGCCCTTTCCCAGAACCGCTTCCGGCATGGTGACACTCTTCAGATTGCTACAGCTGGCAAAGGCCCAGTCTCCCACTTCCCGGATCCCGGAAGGAAGGACAACGCGCCGCAGCTGCTTTTTTCCCAATACACTTTTCCGTCCGATCTTCGTGACAGGCTCTCCCTCCGGAAGATGCTCCGGGACCTCCAGCGCTGCCACCTGTCCCGTCACCCGGTCCAGCTCGGCCTCTCCTCCCCGCAGGGCAAAGACCATGCTGCCGCCGGGAATGCTAATCTCTGTTTCCTTCATTACAGTCCCAGCTCCCCGATCTTACTCTGAAGATCCGCTCCCCGTTCGGAAAGCATCAGCTCTTCGTTGTGTTTTGCGTAGTCTTCGCTGCCGAAGGTGGCGATGAACCGTGAGCTTGCCTTGCCCACCGTCAGCTCCGTCACCAGGATCAGCATCTCGTTGCCGCCCTCAAAGGCCTCCTCCGCAAATGCAAAGAGGTGATGCAGACGGTTCCCCACTGCTGCCGTCTCCTTCTGCAGGGACGCCAGTGTCTTCTCGTAATGACCCTTGATCTGACCGAAGGCTTCTTCTCCCGTCTGAACTCCCGTGAGATTGATGACCTTCCGTGCCTCCTCCAGGAAGCGGATCACCAGCTTCAGCTGCCGGCGCTCCTCATCCGAAAGAGTGTTGGCTCCCGCAAGGGAAGTCATCCGGTTCTTCATACCCTCTTCCGATGCGGACAGCAGCTTGCAGACACCCTCCGCATCCAGCTCCGGCGCCTTCTCCTTCACGTTCTTCAGGATCTGCAGAAGTCTCTGGATGTAATCTGCCTGCTCCATGACCTCCGCCATATCCGCCTGGATCCGGTCACACAGCATGCCCAGCAGGCTGAGGCGCTCGTCGAAAGCTGCCGCCTTGGCCCGGCCGATGGCATTGGGACTGGCCTGTCCCTCCAGAATATCCGCAATGCGGTAATCTCTCTTGTATTTGTTGTACAGCTCGTAATAAGCCGTGAATTCCTTCACCACCTGCTCGTTGTGAAGATACTGACCCACCAGTTCCTCCGTCACGGGGAGTTCCTCCTCCTCGTACAGCTGGAGGATACCGGAAAGATCCTCCCAGCCTCTGGCGGTCACGTAGCTCCGTCCCTTGGTGGTCATTTCCATCACATAGAAATGATCCTTGTGGATGTCCAGGTAATTCAGCACCGCGCCGTGCACTCTGCGCTGAACCGCGTACTCCCGCCACACCGCAAGATCCGGCTCCACATTCAGCACCTTCAGACGGTCCAGGGTAACCACATCGAATTCCCGCACGGAGCGGTTGTACTCCGGGGGATTGCCGGCGGTGACGATAACCCAGCCGTCCGGCACCTGATGTCTGCCGAAGACCTTGTATTGCAGGAACTGCAGCATGGAAGGCGCCAGAGTTTCGGACACGCAGTTGATCTCATCCAGGAACAGAATGCCCTCCCGGATGCCGCTCTTTTCCATGGTGTCATACACCGTGGCGATGATCTCACTCATGGTGTATTCCGAGATGGAATACTTTTCTCCGTCATAGGTCTTCTCCGTGATGAAGGGAAGACCCAGAGCGGACTGTCTCGTGTGATGGGTCATGGAATAGGACACCAGCGCGATGCCCAGCTCCTGCGCCACCTGTTCCATGATGGCCGTCTTTCCGATACCGGGAGCCCCCAGCAAAAAAATGGGTCTCTGGCGTACCACGCTGATCCGGTTCTGACCGAACTCATCCTTCTTCAGGTACAGGTTCACACAATTCTTGATGTCTTCTTTCGCCTGTTTGATATTCATGCCTCGTCCCCTTCCTGCTTCGTCTCTGTGCTTTCCGTCACAGTCTTTTCTTCTTCATCCTGTTCCAGCTCTTCTTCCTCCAGTATCACCTTGATGGCCCAGGGAGGCACCGGTCCCCGCTGAGGATCCTCGTTCAAAAATGCGAAGATCACATCGTAATCCGGCATGCGGGGCGGATAGATCCCGTAGCCATCTGTAAAATAGATCAGGCCCTTCAGGTTTTCAAACTCGCCCTGCGCCTGTAATTTGTCCACATAGTCAAACACGGGACGGAAGTCTGTGGCGCCGAAACCCGTCAACTTTCCGTACTTGATGAAGTCTTCAAATTCTTCTCTGTTTGTGACGCGTGTGTCACTTTGAATCTCGCTGTCACACTGGATGATATGGATGTTCACCTTCCGGAAGAAGTTCTCACTTCCCGACAGGATATCATAGGTCTTGTTCAGGAAGTTCCGGACGATCTTTCCCCGGCAGGATGCGGAAGTGTCGATGGCGATGACAAACTCCCGAACCTTCTTCTCCTCCCGGTACTCCAGGGGCTCCACCAGGGGCAGATTTCCGTAGGTGCGAAGTCCGTAGGTGTAATAGATGTAATCGAACTCATCCTCGTTCACCGCCACGTTCTCGCCCATGACCGTGAACCGGCTGAGGATCTCGCTGTAATCATACCGCTTCCGGGTGGCCTCCTTGAGGTTCTCCTCCAGAGTCTCTCCCTTCCCCTTGGCTTTGGAGAAGGATTTCAGATCCGCCCGGATCCTTCGGCTGATCTGCTGCCACTGCTCCTGCGTGATTTCCAGATTCTCCGGGGACCGCCACAGATCGTGAGCATCCCGGTAGAACAGTCTTCGGTACTCATTCCGGGACCGCTGGGAAAGAGGATTCTTCCGGAAGTACCGGTACAGCTTCTCCGCTGTCAGGGCTCCCGCATCTTCCCGGAGCACCTTCAGCTTCCGGCGGGCTTCCTCGTCATTCTCCAGTTCCAGCGTGGGCTCCTGCAGATCCAGGATCACCGCCTCCACCGCAATATCCGCCGCAAGATCCCACAGTTCTCCCTCCAGCTTGTCATACCCGAAGGAGTGGACAAAGATGCAATGCATCAGAGTGTGGAGATAGACTCTCGGCAGCGCTGCTTTTTCCACCTTGTACAGTTTCAGGACGAACACCGGGTCATAAAAAAGCTCCCGCCCGTCGCAGGCAATACATCCCATATTGCCGCGCTCCCGGAGCGGAAGCTTTGCCAGCGCGGCGTCCAAAAAGCGCAAATGGATCAGCAGGTTGTCACGGGAAAGTCCCATCACCTGTCTTGCAAGCTCGCTGATCTTCTTGTCATTTGCTCTGTTTTCTGTCGTCACGCGTTTCCTTTGGCCTCTTCGTACGTATCCCGATACAGTTCCAAAAGCTTATCAATATGTTCCCGGACGTAATCCTCCGGGGCCCACTCTCCATCCTCCGTCTCGGGACGGAAGATCCTGTCTCCCGCCACCTTTGCCTTGCCGGCGAATTCCATATCCTTCGCCGCCTTGGAGAGTGTCACCGCGCCCACGTTCAGCGCAGTGGATTTCAGACCGTGAGCCGTCACGATAAACTCCGGCCAGTCCTGTGCCTCCAATGTCTCCCGAAGAGCCTTTGTCTTAACCTCATACTGCTCGCAGAACATAGCCAGCAATTCCTTCAGGATGTCCTCGCTGTTGCCGCAGTACTTGACACCAACCGCATGATCCAGCAGTCTGGATGCCCTGCCGTTGCCCTGTCCCGCCCCGGATCCCGCAAGGGGTGCGGATTCGAAGGCCGAACTCACAGGAGCCTGTTCGCCGTTGTTCATGAGAATCTTCTTCGCAGGCAGATACTTCACCAGAATGTTCTCCAGTGTTCCGCTCTCGAGAGGTTTGCTGATATAGTCCGTGAAGCCGTCCTTCAGATACTTCTCCCGGATGCCCACATAGGCATTGGCGGTGAGACAGATGAAGGTCACGTTGGGGTTGGGCATGTCGGGGATTTCCTTTGCCCGGTGCAGGGTTTCGATACCGTCCATCACGGGCATCAGATGATCCAGGAAGACCACATCGTAGTAATTCCGGCTCAGCAGGTTCAGACACTCCTGACCGCTGGCTGCGGTGTCGATGCGGATCCGGGTACTCTTCAGCAGGTTGGTCACCACGAAGAGGTTCATCTCGTTGTCATCCACCACCAGGATCCGGGCATCCGGCGCCGTAAAGAAGGCTTCGTAGGAATCCGCCTGTGCCTGAGAGCGCTCCCGGATACGGGTTCCGAAATCGCCGATGGACTCCATATCCATCACGGTCTGACGGATATAAGCGGTAAACACGGATCCCACACCGTACTCGCTGGTGACGGTGATGTTGCCGTCCATCCGGTTCACCAGATCCTTCACAATGGCAAGACCCAGTCCGTTGCCCTGAATGCTCCGGTTCCGATCCAGCTCCAGCCGCTCGAAATCCCGGAACAGCTTTCCGATATTCTCCCGCTCGATACCGATACCGGTATCCTCCACCTGCAGCTTCAGCTCCAGGATGGATGAACCCTTGTAGGTACCGCCCACCTTCAGGCGGACCGCACCTTCGGAGGTGTACTTCACTGCATTGTTCAGCAGATGCAGCAGGATCTGACGCACCCGCACCTCGTCTCCGCGAAGCTTGTTGGGCAGATCCGGCTCCACTTCCACCTGATAATCCAGTCCCTTCTGCTCTGCCTTCACGGCGATGATGTTGGACACATCCGCCAGCAGATTGGACAGGTTGTAATTGCTGTCCACCAGTTCCATCCGGCCGGACTCGATCTTGGAGAAGTCCAGAATATCATTGACCAGAGCCAGCAGAGTGTGGCTGGCGTGGTCCACATTTGTTGCATACTCCAGTGTCTGAGGCTCGTTGCTCTCCCGGAGGATCATCTCGTTCATACCCATGATGGCATTGATGGGTGTGCGGATCTCATGGGACATATTTGCCAGGAAATTACTCTTGGCGCGGTTCGCATTCTCCGCGGACTCCTTTGCCTCCATGAACTGGTCGCTCTGCACCGCACGCTTCTCAGCCCGGAACAGGAAATAGACCACCAGGATGAACAGGATGATCATGGCGCTCATGACCCAGAAGATCAGCGCGTAGATGGTTCCGGTGGATCCCACCACGGCCTGTCGGGGCACCGTGCCCACAAGATAGAAATCCGTGCCCGTCACTTCCGCCATAAACAGAAGCTGATTCTCCGAACGGATCGCCACAGCGGCGGAACCGGAATAGGTCATCCGGCTCAGGGCTTTTTCATAGGCTTCCGCATGGGAAGCGGTCTCCAGCATATCCACCTTTTCCTGCTGATTCCAGGTGCTGTAGGGAATGACCACCTGACGGTTCCGATCCAGCACCACTGTCCGTGCTCTTCCGGAATAACCCGTCACTTCAAACCGGTTTGCCAGATCCTCCTGATCATACAGGCGATACAGGATATAGTGAACGTTTCCGCCCTCCATCACCGGGCTGGTAAACAGCAGTCCCAGATCCGGATCATAGCTGACGCTGGAGGTTCCCCGGATGGCATCGCGAACCGCTTCGAACCCCGTCAGATTCAGATGTTCTCCATAAACTGCCTCACCATTCAGGGTGATCAATCCGACACGGCTGTCATGTACGGTCTGTTCCCAGGCTTCCATGATATCCAAAATCTCAAACTGTCCGGAGGTCAATAGTGCGGCGATATCCACCATCAATTCGTGTTCCTGGGCCAGCTTCTCTCCGCTGATCTGTGCCAGCGTCTGAGCCTGCTGAGCCACCTGGTTCTCCACATGCCGCAGGAGGAGGTGATAAGTCATGTATTCCAGGGAAACACCCAGGCTGAGCATGATCACCAGGAAGATGATGCTCCCCCGCAGGATGATATTTCTCATCCGACCTTTCTTATTCATCGATGACTACGCCCTCCACAAACCAGTCGAACGACTTGAGAAGCGCCTCGTCCGACATATTTTCTCCTTCTTTCACACGCACCGTTCCGGTGTTATCGGTCAAAGGTCCGTAAAACACATCCCAGGTTCCGCTGCACAGAAGTGCTGTTGCCTCCTGTACCTTTTCCGCGGTACCGCTCTTCACATGACTCGTCAGACCCGACAGTCCCACCATTCCGGAAGCCAGATCCTGCCAGTAATTTCCGGCAACAAACTGATCCCGCAGACAATCCCGGATCTGGGGTTCAAAGAAGGTCTTCCAGTTCCACACCGCAGCGGTCAGAGTACTGTTCGGGAATTCTTCACTGCAATCCCGGTTGTATCCGATGCACCAGGTTCCGTCCGCCTCGCAGCGGCGGTTCACTTCCTTGGAATCGGAGTGCACCGTCATCACATCGATATTGTGAGCGGCCTTCAGTCGATCGTAGGCATCTCCCACCAGCTGATCGTCCACCCAGGTGTTGCTCCAGGCCACGTAAACCTTCGCATCCGGATTTACGCTTCTCACTCCCAGCGTAAAGGCGTTGATCCCGCGATTGACTTCACTCATCTCATAGGCAGCCACATAGCCGATCTCGTTTGTCTCCGTCTGCAGTCCCGCCACAATGCCCGTCAGGTATCGCGCCTGGTACATGCGGCCAAAACAGGTGCTGAGATTGTTCAGCACATTTTCTCCCGACACATGGAAGAAATACACGTCCGGATATTTTGCCGCGGCAAGCTGAGCCGAATCCCGGAAATCGTAAGAGCCGGCGATGATGATCCCGCAGCCCTCCTGCACCAGGCCGTCAAATACCGCCACCTCCGAATTCAGATCCGATGATACATTTTCCCGGAGCACCAGTTCTACCTTCAGATCCTTTTCCACCTTTTTCATGGCCTCGTATTGTGCCTGGGACCAGCTTCCGTCGGAAGCGGAGCCGTTCAGCACCAGACCGACTTTGGTCCGGGGTGTCATCTTTTCCTGCACCATCGGCCGGTAGTAGAGGATCGCCATTCCGATAATGCAGATCAGAAAGGCGGCATATCCGATGAGTCCGTATTTTCGCATGATTCTTTGTTTTTCCATAGCCTTTATATTTTATCATAAAAGTGTGTTCCTTGCGAAGAAAACTTATGGAATTTGCCTTGTTTTTTGCGCTTTTAGCACACATAATGAAATTGCTGATATTTTTCAAATGACCCGTTTACAGGGGGACCTTTATGAACATTCTCTTCTTTGACATGGGAAGTTATCTATACCGGGATATTCTGGACTGCTTGCAGGCCTTCGGCCATGAAGTGCACACGGTCTATTATCATTTCGACGACCGGTACCACGACGATTATTTCTGCGAATGCTTTGCGGAAAAGCTCCGGGAGCGAGATTATGACATGGTCCTCAGTGTCAATTTCTTCCCGCTTGTAGCAGTGCTCTGCCATGATAAGGGTCTGCCCTATGTGGCATGGAGCTGTGATTCTCCTCTGGCAGAGGGTCTTGAAGACTATTTCGATCTGGACACCAACCGGATCTATCTCTTCGACCGTCAGGAAACGGAAGACTACCGGAAGCGGGGACACAGCTATGTGTACCACCTTCCTCTTGCCGTCAACACCGAGCGCCTCTCCGCCCTGCAATTCCCGGCGGATTACCCGAAGCGCTTTACCTCCGATGTCTCCTTTGTGGGAATGCTTTACGAGAGCTCTCTGGATGCCCTTCTTGCTCCCCTGGATGATTTCTGTCGGGGCTATCTTCAGGGCGCCATGGACTCCCAGATGCTCCTCACGGGGTGCGACCTCATCTCTCCCATTCTGACCGATGAGTTCCTGGATCGGGTCAACGGATGCTACCGCTCTCTCTCCGAAAAACTTGGGAGCAGCTACACTCCTATAAACCGGAAGGGACTGGCCTTCGCTCTGCAAAAACAGATCACCTTCGCAGAGCGTTTTTCCCTGCTGTCCGCCTTCGGAGAGCTGTGCGACACTGCCTTTTATTCTACAAAGAACTACGATTTCGGGTCCCCGGTGCACTTCCGCGGACCCGTCAAATACCACACGGAAATGCCCGCTGTCTTCCGGTTCAGTGCTCTGAACCTGTGCCCCACCCTGCGGAGCATCATCTCCGGCATTCCTCTCCGCAGCCTGGATATCATGGCCTGCGGCGGAGCGCTGCTGTCCAACGCCCAGCCCGAGCTTCTGGAATACTTCACGGACGGGGAAGATCTGATCCTCTACAACACTCCGGAGGAAGCTCTCGACAAGGGGCAGTACTATCTCGGGCACCGGGATGAACTGGCCTCCATCGCCCGTTCCGGACAGCAAAAAGTCCGGGCGGAATTCTCCTACCCGGACAAAGTCAAACAGTTGTTGAAATTGTGATCCGGCCGCAAGGTCGGATCTTTTTCTTCCCTTAAGCCAGCAGCTCCCGGGCCAGCCGGGGAAGCTCCTCCGTCACCGGGCCCTGCAGAAGGTTCAGATAGGGAACATCTCCGTTGCGCCTTCTCACCTCTTCCTCCAGCTCCGGATCCCTAACATAAAAGTGCATCACCAGGCTCAGCTGCTTTTCCAGGAATTCCATCTCCGGAAGTCCCTTGCGACAGATGAGATGAATCTGACGGCAATGGATCAGATTGTAGGCCACGGAATCCGTCAGAGTGGTCATCTCAAAGCCCTCCAGATCCTCCGTCACCAGCAGGTCCGGTTTCAAAGCCTTGATCTCCGCCAGGATATTTTCCCTCTGATCCGATCTCTGAAAGACATGGAGCTCCGCATCCGGGAAGCCCCGGTCCAGTTCCTCCATCCGGTCCTTCAGCTCTCCCTGCCGGGAGACCACCAGCGCGATCACCGGCATCTTCATGCTTCCACCTCTTCTTCCCGATAAAGATCCTCCGTCTCCTTCAGGCTGGCATAGTATGCCTCCAGAGCCGGTCTCGCCTTCTCAAAGTAAGGGTTCAGGCCGGGATCGAACTGACTGCCCATGCCCTCTTCGATGATCTCATAAGCCCGCTCCGGTGTGAACTTGGGCTTGTAGCAGCGGGCGCTGACCAGGGCGTCGTAGACATCTGCGATGGCCATGATCCGTCCCTCCAGCGGGATCTCCTCCCCCTGAAGGCCTTCGGGATAGCCCTTGCCATCCCAGCGCTCGTGGTGGAAATGGGCCACGTTCTCCGCGATCTGAGCAAAGTAACGATCATCGGAATCCGCCAGGGCATCCCGGACGATGCGGGCTCCCTCTGCGGGATGGGTCTTCATCTTCTCATATTCTTCCGGAGTAAACTTGCCGGGCTTCTGCAAAATGGCATCCGGTACGGAGATCTTTCCAAGATCGTGCATGGGCGCCGCCTTGATCATGGCAGTGCAGAATTCCTCGGAAAGGTTCAGCGTCTCGTCTCCCCGCATGGCATCAATGAGGATGGATACGCCGGATGAAGTGCGATTGATATGGCCGCCGGTGGAATTGTCCCGGCTCTCCACCATGGATGCCAGAGCCATGACCATCTTGCTCTGCATCTCCTGCCCCTGGATCAGTCTCTGGTTCATCACACGGTCCGTCACATCGCTGATGATGAACTGATAGCCTCTGGTGCGGTGCTTACTGCGAATGTACTCCACCCGGAATTCCAGGTGCTTCTGTCCCCGGTTCACCACCTCCCGGTAAGCCTCACCGGTGGAGCGGACCTTTTTCATCATATCCACATACTTTTGATAGGCCTCCAGGTCCTCCAGACTGAATTTCTTGCTCCGGGAGGGATCCGGGAGCTTTTTGTCCACCCAGAGCTTTGCCAGCTCGGGGAAGTACTCTTTGGCGGTCCGGTTGCATCCCAGGAAGTTCATTCCCATATCAAAGGATGCGGCAGCAATGGCCCCGGAAGTCACGTAGGCCCGGTAAGCCGTCTCGTCCACATCATAGAGGGCGATGCGATCCATGATGACGAGGAAGAGGAGCTGGGTCATCACATAAAGTCCGGGGGTGGTCTCAAACTCCACACCTTTGATCCGGGCGGAGAAGTAACTGGCCACACAGAAGAGCAGGACCAGCGTCACCAGAGTCAGATTGACCTTGGACACATCCTTCCGCTTCCGGTAACTGTAGATCACCACATAGATGTCCGCCACCACATAAAGGATCACGACCGCAAAAAACACATTGTGCATGGGGCCGTAGGTCTTCACCAGAGTCACGGTATCCCCTTCCACCGAGAATTCCAGATTCCGGTAATGGATATCGGAATATCCGATGGTGAGAGCCGAGGCATAAAGTCCCAGACTGGTGAGATAGATCAGCACCTTCACCCACCTCTCCAGATGGATCTTACACAGAGAAAAGAGCACCGTGGAGATCAGAGGAAGAAGGAAGGTACCACCCATGTAAGTCAGCTTGATGGCAAGGATGGCCTCCCGCTGCTCTCTTGCCAGAGCAAGGAAGTAGTAGCCCAGATTCACTATGGGCATCACGGCAAAGATAAAGGCGATGGGAATATTAAAATGTCCTTTCCAGGATATGACAAATATCCCGGTGCACAGAAGGGATGCGATAAATGCTACGAGATAATAGATTTCTGCTAAAGATACTGAACTCATAAATCATTCTCCCCGCGGGAAACTGACCCGCACTGAAAGTATAGCATCCCCATCATTTCGTGTCACCCCATGGAACTGTCTTTTTCTTCCGGCGCCCGAAGCAGGACCTGACCCTCCCGGAACTCCAGCAAAAGCCGGTTCCCCTTCAGGTCCATACGCTCCAGTACATCTGCCGGAATCTGGACTCTTCCCGCCCGGTCCAGCACCACATACTCTTCCTGGGTATCCTCACTTCTCCAGTCGATGTTCGCTTCCTTCAGGCGGTCCGCATAACTTTCCCGCAGGATGCGCTCCGAGCTGATCTTGCCGTCCCGGATAGCCACCACGCGGCGCACCTTTTTGGACAGTGAGATATCGTGAGTCACCACCAGAATGGTCTGGCCGTTTTTGTTCAGCTCCGTGAAGATCTCAAAGATCCGGTCTGCCGTGGCATAGTCCACACTACCCGTGGGCTCGTCCGCCAGCAGAAGCTTTGGAGAATTGGCCAGTGCGATGGCGATGGCGATACGCTGCTGCTCACCGCCGGAAAGAGTCCGGAGCTTGTCGTGCCTGTGGGCGCTCATTCCCACCATCTCCAGCAGTTCCAGCGCGCGGTTCCGCTTCTTCTGCTCTCCCGACAGGCTCATGGGGAGCATGACATTCTCCAGCGCGTTCAGATAAGGGAACAGGTTCCGGGCATTGTTCTGCCACACGAATCCTACCGTATCCCGCTTATAAGCCACCAGCTCTTCGTCGGAAAGCTTGAACAGATCCTTGCCGCCCACCACCAGTTTTCCGGCAGAGGGGCGGTCCAGTCCGCCGATCATATTGAGGAAGGTGGATTTACCGGAACCGGAGTTACCGATCATGGCGGTGAATTCCCCATCCTCCACCACAAGATCCAAACCCTGCAGCGCCAGCACTTCCAGTTCTTTGGTCTTATAGATCTTTACCAGACCTTCCGCTTCAATCATTGCTGCCATGGTCTACCACCTTTCCGCCGCTGAGCTCGATGATCGTGTCGCCGGCATCCATCAGGCCCACATCGTGGGTGGTCATGATGACCGTCACATTCTCCTGACGGGTCAGTTCCTTCAAAAGTCTTGTAACCTCCGCCGCCATGGCACTGTCCAGCTCGGCCGTGGGCTCATCCGCCAGCAGCACCTGCGGGTGATGAGCGATGGCTCTCGCAATGGCAACACGCTGTTGCTCACCGCCGGACATCTCTGCGGGCATGTGATTCATACGACTTCCCAGTCCCACCATCTTCAGCGTCTCCTCCACGCGGGGACGGAAATCTCCCTTCAGTCCCGCCATCCGCAGCGCGAATTCCACGTTCTGGTACGCGGTCATGGTGGGGATCAGGGACACGGACTGAAAGACAAATCCGAATTTCGTCCGGCGAAGGGTTTCCTTCTTATATTCGGACAGAGAAGAAAGGCTCTGCCCGTCCAACAGGATCTCTCCGGAGGTGGGCTCATCCAGCGCTCCGATGATATTCAGCAAAGTGGTCTTTCCGGATCCGGACCGTCCCCGAAGGATGGTCAGCTCGTTTCCGGGAATGATTGCTGACACATCTGTCAGAGCCTGGTATTTTTTCAGACCCACCGTAAAGATCCGGTTCACCTGTTTGATTTCCAGTGTTGCTCCCATTTACTCTTCTCCCAGTTTCAAAGCCTTGGTAATGTTCAGTCGGAAGATCAGGACTGCCAGTACGGCCAGGCACACGGCCAGGGTCATGCCCACCACCGCAAACAGTCTTGCCATATCCCCTGCCTGTGTGATCATTTCCAGTGGCAGGACCTGGCTGGTGGTGGAATATGCCATCTGTAGCATGGGCACATACAGCTTATATGCCAGCGTACCCACACCAAAGCCTGCTGCCACCGAATACAGACCGCAGAAGATCTGCTCGTTGATCAGCATCATCAAAAGCTCCGCCCGGTGCATACCGAAGGCGCGGAGCACGCCCAGCATCATCTCTCTGGAGCGGATGGACAGAATCCAGTAGATCAGATATCCCACCGCACAAAGCACCAGCATAACGATAAAGCTCATGGTCAGGACGCCGTTCATTCCCTGAAGCAGCGGATCCTCCACCACACCCTTCAGGTCCTCGGTCATGTCCTCATAGGTGTTCAGGCGGGCATGCTCGGAATCCACCCAGCGGTAGAAAAAGTCCGTGGTGGTATCGTTCTTCATTCCCACCCAGACATAGTAGGGGATCTGTCCCAGCTTGGATACGGTCATGGAGTAGTTGTACACTGCCAGATACTGCGGCACCGTGTGGGTGTCTCCGCTGGCATCCAGGGTGGTATCCGTAGGAACATAAGTGGGCCAGTAATCAAAGAAGCCCACGATCCTTGCATAAACCTCTTTGCCGTTCTCCGTCAAACGAATGTAATCTCCCTCCCTGTATTTCCAGAGATCCCGGAAATTGGAGGACAGCAGCACACCGTCCGGCGTCATGGCAAGGTCATTCAGGTACTGATGGTAGGGCTGAGCCAGAAGGTCATCATTTAAATGAGTGATCTCTCCGAACTCTTTGGTGTGAATGCCCATGACGGACACTGACAGCCGGTTCCAGCGATCGATATCCACTGTGGCATCGTCCACATAATACACTCTGGTATATTCCGCAAACTCATCCCAGTCCGCAAACCGGCCGTAATCCGGCTCGTAATAGGTGAACTCGATGGAAGGATCCATGGCCACCAGCAGGGAATTATCCGGCCAGATCTCCCGAAATTTCAGATCCACACCGTCCAGATATTCCACATTGTTCAGGGAATTCTGCAGGATGGTCCGGGCGCTGACCGCATCAAACATACCCAAAGACACCGTCAGGATCATAAACAGCATGATATACTGCTGTTTCCGTCCGTTCCTCAGGGTCTCCAGAGTGGAGGCGTAAATGGCCGGGCCGCTTCTGCGCTTCACCAGCAGGTACAGGATCCGGACAAAGAGGGGCTGCAGCCGCAGGAGCAGCATGCCGGCACCCAGGATGAACAGGGCCGAGCTCACATAGAGCAGGGGATCCAGAGGCTCATCCTTCAGAGCGCTTTCCATCAGCACTTCCGTGTTGTTGGAATAGGAATAATATCCATACAGGGAGATTCCCAAAAAGATCAGATCCAGGAAGCTCTTCTCCCACCAGGACCGCTTGGACCTCACCTTCTGCTGTTTCAGAGCGACAATGGTCACCTTGCTGTGCCACAGAGCAGGCAGGGTCATGGTACCGATGGCCACCAAAGCTGCCACCAGAGCAAAGATCAGCACCTCACCCGTCAGCTGCACCGTCAGATTCCGGCGCACTTCAAATTCCAGGAAATTGCTGGCAGATCCCAGGATCCGGCAAAACAGCACGCCCAGAGGGATTCCCGCCAGGAGGCTCACTCCCGCCAGCAGACTGCTCTGCATGAGATACAGCACAAAGATCTGCCATCTGGAGGCTCCGCGGCTCTTCAGCACGGAAATATCATTCCGCTCCAGCTCAAACATCTGGGTGGAGATCATCAAAAGGAAGGCGCACAGCAAAAGCAGAATGGGCACTTCCAGAATAAACAGGGTCACGTTGATCCGGGATCTCCGGATGTCGTAGGATTCAATGGAATCCAGATAATCCGGGGCGTTTACAATACCCCGGTTCTCTGCCATCAGAGTCTCCGTCCGCTTCACCAGCGTATTCAGCCAGGAAGCATCCACGGAAGCATAATCAAACAGAGTATAAATATTCGCCGTCACGGAAAAATCCGGCAGCGTATCGCCGATGAGCATCTGCCGGAAGGCATCCTCCCGGACGAACAGGTTATTGGTGAACATGTTCATCTGCTGCTGCCAGAAGGGATCTTCCTCGTCCAGCTTCTTGTAGACGCCCACGATGCGCACCCGCACCGGGTTTCCGTTCACATCCGTCACCTGGTCAAAAGTATACACATCTCCCACCACGGCGCTGATGATCAGCATGGTCCGCTGGCTGATGATGGCTTCCAGGCAACCATCTTCGGAAATTCCGGTCTCGGAGTAAAACTCTCCCTCGGTAAGGGCCACCTGGTCCTCCAGATCCCGGATAAAAGAGATCCGAAGGGAGAAATCCTTCGTTCCCTCCCGGACCAGATCCGGCACGGCGCTGGCGCTGGCCACCGCGTAATAATACAGGGTATCCGTAGCCGCCACTCCCAGGCGCTCCGGGATGGTGTCCGCCAGAGTTTCCAGCCGCTTCAGTTCCTCCACGCCCTCTTCCTTGGACTGACTGGAGGTCATATGGATGCGCATGGGCCAGTCGCCGGTGTCCTCCAGTTTATTCACCATCACATCCTGAAACATCCGGTTGAACACGGCATTCCGGTACATGGGAAAGCTGGCCGCCGTGGCGATCAGCAGAATGCTGCCCAGCACCAGGCAGACAAAGAGCCATTTTTTATTCCAGATCCTCTGAAACACTAATCCAAGCATACCGTCATACCTTCCTCCAGTCCCTCGACTACCCAGTATCCGGCGGTGCTGAAACCACCGGCGATAAAGCTCCGCATGGTGCGGGTACCGTCCTCATTCAGAACGGTCACATAGGTCTGATCATCCAGCACCTTCACAGCCTTCAGGGGGACGATCACCACATCCGTGATCACATTGTCCGTTCCGTCCACCTGATAGGAAACCTTAGACAGATAAGGGCTCAGATGCTTTGCCTCTGTGGGTGCCATAACCGCTGCCGCATCCCCCTCCAGTCTCACATAGACGGAATCCGTCCAAAGGGACCGGCTCAGCCCCTCCGGTGTCACGGTGACCACCGTGCCGAGGGCCTGCTGTTCGTTCCCGTTATCATCTTCATAGGTCACCGTCAGATGGTGGCCGTACTGAAGGCTTCTCTTTGCATTGGAAACACTGAGATACACCGTATCCGGGCTGGCAATGGCAGCCACCACCTCTCCGGAGGAGAGCACAGCCCCCGCCAGCCGATCTGTCACCCGTGTCACCATTCCGGAGATGGGTGCCTTCAGGCTCCGGGTACCGTAATCCGACTTCATCCGGTTCAGAGTCTCCTCCGCGGAAGCGATCTGCCGCTGCAGGGAAGCCACGGTATTGTTCAGGGATGTCCGCTGGTTCCGGTGATCATTGTAAATCTCAATGACGTCCAGTTTTTCCAGTTCCTTCTGCGTATCCTCCAGCTTCTCCCGGAGTCTCTGCAGCCGCAGCTCCTGCTCCGCCAGTGCCACCGGATCCTTCTCCACCTGAATGGTGGCGATGACATCACCCTTATTTACCGTCTGGTATTTTTCCACCAGCAGTTCTGTCATGGTGACGGTGCCGTACTCCAGATCATTTGTCACCAGTTCCGTATCCGGATAGACAAAGGAACCTGTGCCGGTGTAGGGGTCTCCATAATCCTTGCGCTCCAGCACTGCCGTGTTTCCGGAATCCGTCCGGTATTCCGTCAGCTGGATGGTCTGTCCGTAGGTAAGGCCCTCCAGGATCTCCGTGTACACACCATCCGTCAGTCCGGTCTCCACATAGGCCTTCACCACCTGACCATTCTCCAGGGTATTCACATAATTACCGCCTTCATCCCGGTGAATGGATTCCTTCGGCACGGACAGGGTGTTCTCCCGGTGGTCCGTCATCAGTACCGCCAATCCCTTGTCTCCCGCTTCCAGGGTTCCCTCCGGATCCAGGATCCGAAACCGGGTGCAGACGTTTTCTCCCTTGGCCACCAGCCGGTTGTACTCCTCGGAATCATAGGGCCGGTACTCTGCCTCATACCGCCGGCCGTTCACCACCACATAAGTCTCTTTGTACTTCGTCATGGTCTTCTCCGGGAGATATTCGAACAGGAAATACTGTTCCCCTTCCGTCGCAACAGCCATCACAGCACTGCCGCTGCTGACCCAGGAGCCGTTCTCCAGGTATTCGGAAATGGACACCACCACACCGGCCTCTTTCGCCCGCAGGGTGTCTTCCGCATTTTTCGATTTCAGTTTGTTCAGCTGACTCTGGTAGTAATCCAGATCCAGCTCATAGAGCTTTTCCTCGCTCTCCAGCTCACTCTCCAGCCGCTCAATGGCAAAGAGATTTTCCTGGATCATGATCTTCCCGTAATCCACAGTGGAATCCAGACGGGAATTGGTATCCTCCAGTGTCTTGATCCGAGCCTGATACATGGCCACACTCTCCGAATGGGTCACGTTCAGATTGTCGATGGTATCCTGCAGACTTTTGATCTGACGGTCACGGGCTGTCAGATCCGCCTTCGCCAGCACTGTGCCGGCGGACACGCTCTCCCCGGGGAAGACCCGGTATTCACCGAAGCTCACATCCTCTTGGAAGGAGTACTCCACAAGTTCCGGATAGACTGCTCCCTCCTTGATGTCGTAGACATACAGGTTCCGATAATCCACGATCTCCGTACTGACGGAAGCACTGAGGGGCTCCAGCAGTTCGATCTCATTTTCTTCTGCCCCTGCATCGGAGCTACCACAGCCGGTAAGCATTCCTGACACAAGTGTCAGAGTGAGTGCCATTGCACACCCTTTCCCAAAGGGGAATTTTCTCATCTTTTCCATCATGACTGGATCACCTTTTCCCCTTCCGAGAGTCCGGACAGAATCTCTGTATAAGTATCACCTTCCAGGCCGATCTCCACATATCGGGTCACCCGGTCGCCTGCCTCGTTTACCACATAGACATACACCCGATCTCCCGCCTTGTGGATGCAGCGGCTTGGAACCGCGATGACATTCTCCCGGCTTTCCAGGTCCAGCGTAATGGAAGCCCGGGTGCCCACCGTGATGCCGTTCACCGCCGTATCGCTTCCGCTGAAACCAAAGGCCAGGTTCTCCTCGTCCGACAGATTCACGGGAGTCACTTCATAGGTACCCTTGTTGGTACCGGTGTTGATGACCAGTTCCGCCACATCTCCTTCTGAAAAATATTCCCGATAGGAGGCGTTATCCGCGAAGAAATAACACTCTTCCGTGTCCTGAATGGTAATGACGGTCTGACCTGCTGTGGTATAAGACCCCTTCAGGGCAGTCTTCACAAAGGTCACCAGACCCGAGATCCCGGCCGTCAGCACCTGACGATCATCGGACTTCCGGATCTGTTCCAGCTTCATGCGATCGATGTACAGGGTATCCTCATAGCTCTGGATCCGGGATGCATAATCGCTCTCGATGGCCTTTATCCGATACTCGTAGGTATCCTTGTCGTGATTCCCCACAGCGTACTGGAACTCTTCCTCCCGGATGTCCATGGCCTTCTCGTTCTGTACCTGTTCCAACTCCAGCTCCAGACGGCTGATGGTATAGACCATACCCTCCTCCTCGGAGGTGTCGTCCTTGGTGGTCAGCTTTGCCAGCACGTCACCCTTCTGTACATAATCTCCCTCTTCCACCAGGACTTCTGCCACTTCCCGGCTGTCCAGAGCAAAGGCCAGATCCTCACTTTTCGTCGCTTTATACTCCAGCAGGATCTTCAGCGTTTTGGAGACATCCGTCCGGGTGGCCACAGCCACACCCGTAACGGTGGTGTCTTCCTCCGTCTCCACCAGCAGGATCAGATTGTCATCCTCCGCAGTGGCATCTCCTGCGCATCCGCCCAGAAACAGCGCCGCCGAAAGCAGCGCTGCGGGAAGGATCGCGTATGCTTTTTTCTGTTTCCCCATCCAAGACATGTTACGAATCGTCCTTTTGTCCTTTTTCGTATGATCGCGCAAAAAAAGGGACCGGAAACAAATGTACCGGCCCCCCTCGGTTGCGAATTTTAGTTATTTGCCAGGCTGCACAGCTCTTCCAGCATCTTGGGAAGTTCTGTCTTCATCGTCTCGTTGTTGAACTGGCAGGTACCCACCTTCTTGTGTCCGCCGCCATGATACTTCAGCATCAGGCTTCCGACGTTCACATCGCAGGTCTTGTTCAGCACGCTGTAGCCAACTGCTGCGGAGCATCCTTCGCCGCCCTTTCCGCTGACGATCCATGCGGAAATGTTCTGATCCGGATACAGGCTGTAGATCAGGAAACGGTTACCGGTGTAGATGGGATCCACGCCCCGCAGATCCGTGATGATGACATTGCCCTCCACACGAGTGTGGGCAGCTACCATCTCCTTGAACTTCTCGGTCTGCTCGTTATAAACAGCGATGCGCTCCTGCACATCGGGATTTGCCAGGATCTCTGCGGTGGTCTGAGTCCGGCATGCCTCCATCAGCTCTTCCATCAGCTGATAGTTTGCAATGCGGAACTGACGCCATCTGCCCAGTCCGGTACGGGGATCCATCAGGAATCCCACCAGGATCCAGCCGGTAGGGTTCAGAACCTCTTCCCGGGTCAGGTTACCAGAGTCAACCTTGTCCACTGCCTCCATCATATCATCGAACTGAGGGAATCTCTCTCTGCCGCCGTAGTAGTCATAGATGACTCTCGCGCAGGAAGGCTGAGTGCTGTCACTCTTGCCCTTGTACTTTCCCTCCAGATTCAGTCTCTCATCTTCGCTGGAATGGTGGTCGAACCACATTCCGCAGCCCTCAACATAAGGCACATTGGCCAGCACATCGTTCTCGTCCACAGCAACCAGTCCGTCCTGCAGATCCTTCGGATGTGCGAACTTCCAGCTGTCGATCAGTCCCACTTCCAGGAGCAGAGCTCCGCATGCCAATCCGTCAAAATCCGAACGTGTCACAAGTCTCATCAGCAAATGCCTCCTTGTTCAAGCGATCCCGCCCCTCGCGGGAGATTATTCTGAGAAAACGAACCATAAATATTTTATCACAGAGTGTTTGCAATTTCATCAGAAACTTTAACGTTTAATGTCATAATTCATGTTCATCAGATTCCGGATGGTTTCCGCATCGTCTGTGATGTTGCCGTCACCCCGGATGGTGTGTTTGATCACGGAGCTGGCCACAGCAAAATTCACCGTCTCCAGCGGATCATAATCATGCATCATGGCATAGATCAGACCTGCGCCGAAGGCATCTCCGCCTCCTACCCGGTCCAGGATCGTGAAGGTAAAGAGTTTACTCTCGTATGTCTTTCCTTCATACCAGAGGTACGCTTTCAGGCTGTTCTCGCTTCCGCTGTGGGCATAACGCACATGCCGGGCGATGCATTTCAGATTCGGGTACCGTTTGACAAAGGCACGGTTTACTGCATCCTGCTCCTCAAAAGAGGGCTGAAGAGGCAGACCATCCTTCGCATCTCCTTTGGAGTGATCTGATTCGTCCTTCCACAGATGGTATGGCTCGATCCCCAGCAGAACATCCACATAGGGCAGACATCCCGTGCAGAAATCCCTCGCTTCCTCCCAGCTCCAGAGTTTGGAACGGAAGTTTCCGTCGAAGCTCACTGTAAGCCCCTTTTTCTTTGCCACTTTCAGACAATCCATAGTGAGCTGTCTGCAGTTGGGTGCCAGGGCAGGTGTGATACCTCCCAGATGCAGCCAGGTAAATCCCTCCAGCAGAGCATCAATGTCCACTTTGGAAAAATCATATTCCGTGATGGCGCTGTGCTTCCGGTCATAAGTCACCTTGCTGGGGCGAATGCCGTATCCCGTTTCCAGATAGTAGCTTCCCAGACGGTGGGTTGGAGTCTCCTCCGGTGTGCTGAAGATCACGGGCGAACAGTGTACATCATTACTCCGGAGCATCCGCACAGCGCTCTTCCCCAGAGAATTATTGGGCACCACCGTAAAGAAGGTGCTGTCCACTCCCAGATTGGCCAATGCCAGCGCAATGTTGGCTTCACTCCCCCCGTAACTCGCCTCAAAATCCGTGGTCATGCGGATCTTCTCATAATTGGGAGGTGTGAGACGCAACATGATCTCCCCGATGGTGATGAATCTGTCCTGTGACATGTGTTTTGTACCTTTCTTTTTTCTTTCTTTTTCAATCGAGTAGGCTGACTCCTACTCGATTTCGCATGCGAACATTCCGCACTTCGTGCTCCATGTTCTTACGCCCGGCAAATGGATTTGCATGCAAGCATGCATCCTCTTGCCGGGCTTGTGCTACAAAAAAATCCCTCCCGACAAAAATCGTTTCGGCGGGAGGGATTTTTTATGTCTGACTTATGCGAGTGTAAACTTTCCGACGATCTGGTGCAGGTTCTCCACGCACTCTCTGCACTCGTCGATCTTCACCTGGGTGTCGCTCATACCGGACACGATATCGGTGGTCTTGCCTGCGATATCCGTTACACCGTTTGCAGATTCTTCCACGGTGTCATTGATGGCACCGATGGCATCCACGATGGCGCTGATGATACCCATCAGCTCGTCCACACCGTTCTTGATGCTCTGCATGCTGTCCTTGAACATATCCGCATCATCCTGATACTGCTCGCCGACCTTCCTGAATCCGGCGTAATCCTGCAGAACGGTATTCTCGAGGAAGGAGCCCATCTCGGTAAGGCAGGCCTGCATTTCTTTCACGGCGGAGTTCACTTCGTCGACAATATTGTTGATGTCTGCAACAGCGGTAGAAGTCTGACCTGCCAGGTTGCCGATCTCGGTAGCCACGACTGCGAATCCTCTACCTGCCTCACCTGCTCTTGCAGCCTCGATGGAAGCGTTCAGAGCCAGCAGACTGGTCTGGGATGAGATTGCCATGATGGTTCCGGTGAGTTCGTTGATCTTGTCAACGGCCTTGGAGTTCTCAATGGCTCTGTCGGATTTCTCCTTGACATTGCTGTAGATGTTCTTGGTATTGTTTGCGGAGGTCTCCGTGTTGTCACGCAGCTCCGTTGCACGGCCCATAACCTCGTCCGACATGGTGAAGCCGTCGTTGGCCATCATCTCGATCTGGTGAGCGGAATTCTGAACATTTCCGATCTCCTCGTTGATGCCTGCGGTGGAAGCGGAACACTCCTGCATAGCTGCTGCCAGCTGCTCAGTGGTAGCGGAGTTGTCGGTACAGAGGCTGTTCACCTCGTCCGTAGTAGATACCAGTTCGTTGACGCTGTCTTCGATGACAGATCTGGAATCATCGATGGAAGTAACGATAGTCTTCAGATCCTCTCTCATCTGCTGTGTTGCCTTGGCGATGAGTCCCAGTTCATCCTTACGGGTAGCCAGCTTTTCCAGTCTGGCACTATGTACAAAGTTGAAGTGTGCAGTTGCATCCAGCACATCCACGATCTGCGGGATGGGCTTCAGCATCCCGTTGATCAGCAGATAGAAGATAACGGCTGCCAGTACGATGATCACGATCACAATGATAATGATCAGGTTGACCAGCTTGTTGATGGGAGCCATGACCTCATCATAATCGCCTGTGACGATGACCATGTTTCCGCCGTTGGTAAAAGTATATCCGGCATACTTCTTTGCTCCGTTATAGGTATAAACGATGGATCCTGCTCCAATGGAGGAAGGGGTTTCACCGGCCTGCAGTCTGGAGACCAGTTTCTTGACTGCCTCGTTGGAAACAGGATTTCCGATCTTGTCCGAAGTGGGATGCCACAGCATGGTTCCGTCTCCGGCCACATAATAAGCATAGCTGCTTTCCACACCTGCAACTCTTACAGCGGACAGGTTCTCTCTGAAAGTCTCATACAGAAAAGCTCTGTTGTTCTCCGGATCAGACTCCAGGAGAGTCACAAAGTAATTCTCCATATCCGCCGCGGTCATGTCTCCCGAGCCGGAGACACTGAGTGCCGTTGTGTACTGCGTGTCGATACTGGTGCCCGTCGCCTGAGCCATATTCTGATAATAGTTATGATACGTTTTTTCCAGTGTGGACTTGGTGTTTGTGACAGCCACTATCGCCAGACTCAGCACTGCAATGCCTCCAAACAGCATCACCATGAGCACGATCTTCGTGGTCAGCGATTGGAAGAATCCGACTTTCTTGGAACCCGACTTATTGTCAGCCATATTCTATACCCCCTGAGTTGAATTGTTTCCACGACAGATTCCGTTCTGTCGCGTATATGTATAAAATGAATTTTACGATATTTGAATCTAAATTGCAATCGTTAACCAACAAATGAATATATTGCATAAATTAGTTTGATTATTTATATCTCTTTGTTAATTTGTCCACAAAGTCTTGTGATATCCTTCCGTCATCCGGCTGAAGAAGTTCCCATCGTTTCCGCCATTCTGAGTTTACAAGGCCAGTTACCGAGTATATACTGTAACTGAGTGTGCGATTGTATACTTCAACAAATTAACCGTTATATTGCGGGCAGGAGGAATCATGGATTACATTCTCAGTTGTTGCTCCACATCCGATCTTTCCAGAGAACATTTCGAGAAGCGGGATATTCACTTTATCTGCTTCCATTATGAGTTGAACGGGGTCTCCTATCCCGATGATCTGGGACAGTCCATCCCCTTCGATGAGTTTTACCGCCGCATGGCAGCCGGTGAGGATACCAAGACCTCTCAGGTCAGTGCCGGCGAATACGAAGAATATTTCGAGCCCTTCCTGAAGGAGGGCAAGGACATCCTGCACCTGACCCTTTCCAGCGGCATTTCCGGAACCATCAATTCCGCCATGGTAGCAAAAGCGAACCTGGAAGAGAAATACCCGGACCGCAGGATCTATATCGTAGATTCTCTGGCAGCATCTTCCGGATACGGACTTCTCATGGATGCTCTGGCAGACCGCAGAGATGAAGGCATGAGTCTGGAAGAAGTCAGAGACTGGGCGGAAGAGAACAAGCTTCGCCTCCACCACTGGTTCTTCTCCACAGACCTCACCTTCTTCATCAAGGGCGGCCGCGTCTCCAAGACCTCCGGTACTCTGGGCCAGATCCTGAACATCTGCCCTCTGCTGAACGTGGACTATATGGGACGCCTGATCCCCCGCGAGAAGGTCCGCACCAAGAGAAAATGTATCGCCCGCACGGCTGACGTGATGATGGAGCATGCGGAAGGCGGCGCCGATTATACCGGCAAGGTCTACATCTCCAATTCCGATTGTGTGGAAGATGCCAAAGCACTGGCTGAGCTGGTGGAGCAGAAGTTCCCGAAGATGAACGGAAAATGCGAGATCTACTCCATCGGAACCACCATCGGTTCCCACACCGGCCCCGGCACCGTGGCACTCTTCTTCTGGGGCGACAAAAGAGAGAACTGAATGTTTCGGACACCAAGAGCTTCCGGCATAACAACCGGAAGCTTTCTTTTAGAGGATTTTGAACAATGAACCAGCAAAACCACACCTCCAGATTCTTCGGAGACTGGAACTTCTACCATCACCTTCTGGTGATCGTCCTTCCCATCCTGATCCAGAATGCCATCACCAATTTCGTGGGCATGCTGGACAACATCATGGTGGGCCGCATCGGCACCAACGAGATGTCCGGCGTCTCCATCATCAACCAGCTCCTCTTTGTCTACAATCTGTGTATTTTCGGAGCCATCGCAGGCGCCGGTATCTTCAGTGCACAGTTCTACGGACGCAAAAACCACGACGGTATCCGGGAGACCTTCCGCTTCAAGATGATCATCTCCCTCGCCATCGTTGCCATCGGCACTTCCGTTTTCCTGCATTACGGAGACCGGCTCATCGAGCTGTACCTGCACTCCAATCCTTCGGACGATGCCGTAGCCGTGCTGGAAAATGCAAAGGCTTACCTGAAGGTGATGCTCATCGGTCTCCTGCCCTTTTCCATAACTCAGTGCTATGCCGGAACCCTGAGGGAGTGCGATGATACCATGCCTCCCATGATCGCCGGTCTCACCGCCGTGTTTGTGAACCTGATCCTGAACTACATCCTGATCTTCGGTAAGTTCGGCGCGCCGAAGCTGGGAGTCATCGGTGCAGCCATCGCCACCATCATCTCCCGCTTTGTGGAGATGGGTATTGTCATCACCTACACCCATACCCATTCCGCCCGCCACGAATTCATCCGGTCGGCCTTCACCAGCCTGCACATTTCTCCGGCTTTGCTGAAGAATATCGTACTGAAGGGTTCTCCCCTCCTGATCAACGAGGCTCTGTGGAGTGCCGGTCAGACAGTTCTGGTACAGAATTACGCCATCCGCGGTCTGGATGTCATCGCTGCCCTGAACATTTCCACCACCATCTCCAACGTGTTCAATATGATCTTCATCTCCATGGGAAACGCCATCTCCATCATCATCGGTCAGGAGTTGGGCAGAGAAGATCCCAATGTCCGGGAAGATGCGACCCGCCTCACCGTCACCGCAGTTCTTGCCTGCGTGGTGTCCGGTCTGCTCCTGGTGGTTCTGGCAAAGCCTTTCCCTTACCTGTACAACACGGAAGATACAGTCCGCAGCATGGCGACCCACTTCATTATGGTGGCAGGCGTTTTCATGCCGGTGTACGCATATCTGAACTCCACCTACTTCATCCTGCGCTCCGGAGGCAAGACCATCATCACCTTCATCTTCGATTCCTTCTTCCTGTGGGTGGTGTCCATTCCGGCATGCTATCTGCTGGCGCACTTCACCGGTCTCCCGGTACTGGTCATCTATGTCATGGTCCAGTGTCTGGAATTCCTGAAATGTGCGTTGGGTGCCTATCTGGTGCACAAAGGTGTCTGGATCAACAACATCACCGTACCGACCGAATAAGAACGGCCCGCCTGGCACCCCTCTCACAGCTTTGGGAGAGGGGTGTTTTTGAGTGCGCGGAGCCACGGCGCTGCGCGCCGGCGGAAGCATCAACTCTAAGCAAATATGTTGATTTTGTTGCTTTGTGGGTTTGCTCAGATGTGCGTAGACAACACATTTGAAGATTATCCCGTTTTTTGATGCTTTCTACAGCTTTGTCAGAGGGTTATGCACATCATATTCATGAATTAACTTGATTTTTGTTGCTTTCCGATACTTTATCAGAAGCGTATATGCATCAATTTCGTAGTATTTCTTGTTTTTGGATGCTTTCCAAAGTTTGCCCCCTCCCACAATGGCGTGGGAGGGGGTTCTCTAGTCCTTGCAGTTTCTTGCAGGTTCTTGTTTTTTTGTCAATTTTCCACCGTTCCGATCAGTTCCTGCTTTTTTCTGCGATCTCCTTCTCAAGATATTCCACGATCTCGCCTTCGGTTGCCATCTGCATTACATTCTCGGTCACCCGGTCCGCTTCCTCCAGAGTCCAGGAACCGATGGTTGCCCGGGTACGAAGGGTTGCGGAAGGATTCACGGAAAACTCTGTGAGTCCGAAGGAGATGAGCAGCGGGATCATCATGGGTTCGGCTGCCGCCTCACCGCACATGCCCACTTCAATTCCCATATCCAGCGCCGCCCGTATAATGTTCCGGATGCTCCGCAAAGCGGAGGGCTGGTACGGAGAGTTCAGATATGCCACATCCGGATTACCACGGTCGGCACTCATGAGATACTGCACCAGATCGTTGGTTCCGATGGAGAAGAAATCCGCTTCCTTCGCAAAGAGATCCGCCGTCACTGCGGCAGAAGCCGTCTCCATCATCACCCCAAGGGGAAGGGATTTTGCAGCCGGAATTCCCGCCTTCTGCAGGGCATCGGAACACTCCTTCATCATCCATCGAACGTCACGCAGCTCCTCCACACAGCTCACCATGGGAACCATGACCCGCACATTTCCTCTCAGTCCGGCCCGCAGGATCGCACGGATCTGAGTCCGGTAGATGGACGGATTCTTCAGACCATACCGCACCGCCCGGCAGCCCAGGAAGGGATTCTCCTCCTCCTTCTGCTCCAGACAAGGTACC
>JAEEGL014605052.1_pt1 | contig 41240 bp, 36 predicted proteins | sample 9134231 | NCBI WGS metagenome assembly JAEEGL01 (sample SAMN16246548, study PRJNA631951) | gut metagenome | biome: gut microbiome; feature: rumen; material: fiber-attached | host: Bos | place: Iran: Karaj | collected 2018-10
AGGTCATATTTGTCGCAAGAATACTGAACATTATCAATAAGAAAATTACCCTGGGAGATGATTTTTGTGATGCTAGGTCATAGTTGGCGCTAGAATACTGAGCATTGTCAATAAAAAATTTACCTTGGAAGACGATTTTGTGATGCTAGGTCATATTTGTCGCAAGAATACTGAACATTGTCAATAAGAAATTTACCCTGGGAGACGTTTTTTGTGATGCTAGGTCATATTTGTCGCAAGAATACTGAACATTATCAATAAGAAAATTACCCTGGGAGACGATTTTTTGGATGCTAGGTCATATTTGGTTTCGGAACACTGGCACATGAAAAAATTCACTTAAGGAAGCGGCAACAACTAACTAGGAAAATCCAAAGTCACCATCATACATGCCCTAAGTAGAACTTCCTAAAATGCATGTATAAGTAACAGCAATAAACATGCCCCAGACAAAAACTGCCAGCAGGCATGTATGAAAAATCGCTTTATAAACATGTTTTTTGTAAAAAAGAATTAGGGCGTGTACTGTGTATTAAAATGAATAACAATTTCTAGAAAGAAACCCGGGATATAAGGTACATTCCTGGATTATTTATCCAAGAATGTATGACTTCTTAGATGATATTCCAGAAACCCGCACCTGCTGCGGGTTTCGTGAGAACATGATACGAGTGGCAAACAGGCCCTGCGACGAAGTCGCTTTCAAATGGCCTGTTTGCAGCATTTTTGAATCTTCGATTCAAAAATGTATAGAATCTAAAATGCATTATTATGCAAACCTTGTTGACCTATATATGACTTCCCTATACAATAGTCTATGTAACTATTGGGGATTATATTTTAGGAGGTATTGATGAAAAATTATTTTGATCTGAGCGGCAAGGTTGCGCTGGTTACAGGCGCTTCTTCAGGTTTGGGGGTACAGTTTGCAAAGGCACTTGCTGAGCAGGGAGCAGATATAGCAATCTGCGCCAGAAGAATTGAGAAACTTGAGATTGTGAAGAAAGAGATTGAGGATCTTGGGGTAAAATGTTTTGCATATAAATGCGATGTGCTCAACGTTGATGAGATCCGTGAGATGGTAGGAGCGGTAGAGGCTCAGTATGGCAAGATCGATATCCTGATCAACAACGCTGGTGTTGGTGATGCTACAGGAGCAGCCGATCTTACGGATGAGACATGGCGCAATGTTCTTGGAACCAATCTTGACGCAGTATTCTATGTTGCAAGGGAAGTCGGCAAGGTGATGCTCAAGAACGGATATGGCAAGATTGTTAATGTGGGATCTCTTCATTCAGAGGTTGTTATGCCGCTTAATACATGGCCGGTACCTGCATATGCAGCAGCCAAGGGCGGTGTCAAGATGCTCACCAAGGCTCTCGCAGTTGAATGGGCAAGACAGGGCATCACTGTCAATGCGATCGGTCCTGCTTACTTCGGAAGTGAGATGACCAATGATATTCTCAGCACAGGCGGATTCGATAATGTTGCAACCGCTTACTGTCCTATGGGCAGAGCAGGAAAAGAGGGAGAGCTCAACGGAGCGGTTCTCTACTTTGCATCAGATGCTTCATCTTATACAACAGGACAGATCCTGTTCATCGATGGCGGCTGGACAGCAATGTAATAAATCAGTAGACTAAAGAGCGTCAGGGACTAGCAGTGAAACTGCGAAGCCCCGGCGCTTTTTTCAATATTAGAAACATTTAATAGATTTATAATATTACAATAATAACTATCCATTAGAATGAAAGAAGAATTTACCAAATTGTCTTATATGAAAAGTGTTGTCCCGTCCCAAAATGTGGGACCTGTTTTGACTTTGTTCAATGCGGCTTTGCAGTAACCAAGGACTTCACTGCAGTTATGAAAATGAATCATTCGGTTTGATTCAGTGCATTTCGTGTGAGATAATACATTTATAGCGTTTATTCGTTCCGGAGGATCAGATGCACGAGACGACGCAGGTATCATACGGAGACGGTACCATAACGGTCATAATGAGTTCGGAGAGCGAGAGCGAAGTGGCTGCGCCGACCATAAGGTTTGGTGATTACAACGAGGCAGCACAGAGCTGCTTTACAGAAAAAGAGCTGTCGCAGATTTATGCCGGAGAGCAGGCAGAGGTCAATATTGATTTTCTGATGAGTGACAATGCGGAAAACCAGAAGGAGTACGAACAGTTCTTTTCCAATATTCCGGTGACATCTCAGGGGCAGGAACCGTACCACGAGGGAGTGTACATCAGGATTGACGCCAACAAGGAAGTCGGTGATGAGGAGGCACTTTCGTTTGACACCTTCTCTGAAGATGTGGAAATGCAGCTTGATATTCCGCTTTACATGATATCCGAAAACAGAAGCTACTATTGTATGACTAATGTGATGGGGGTCTGCGATCTTTTGGAGGACGTGGATGAGGATGCGGATACCTTCACCATAAGAACCCACAGCCTTGGCTCCATGCTCCTTCTATACAGGGATAATGTAGCTGATAATGTGTCTGATAAGCAGATTTTCAGGATAAGTTCCAAACATCTCTTTTTTGCATGTATAATCATTCTTGTGATCATATGGTTTGTCATTGACAGACTTCACAGGAAGGACAGACTTTGATTTTTGGTGTGGCGAATGTGCCAAAAAAACAGTAGAATTAAAGTATGGACGGGAAAAGTATTTTTGGAAAAAATGCATATTTCTATGACCGGCATTCAGAGCCTCAGAAGATAGAGAGGCTTCTTAACTTCGGCATTCAGCAGCTTGGAATTGGCACTATCTTTGTCGACGACAGGGGAAAGTGTGTATATGCGAACAGGCTGGCTTTCAGTATGTTCCATTCAGATGAGAGCCTTGTCGGTCTTCACGGATCCTTTATGGACTGGATGAGGAAGCTTGGCATCGACCCGACTGCCGCCACCTGGTGCAGGATTTTTGAGCACAACGGGAAAGAGAGGCTCTATAAGGTTCGCAACAGGCAGCTTATCGACGACGAGGGAAAAGCGCTGGGGCGTCTCTACACCATCCAGAATCTGTCAGAGATGGTTGACAACGGGACGGGAGACCAGTACAGACTGACGCATGATGAGCTGACCCATCTGTATAACAGGCAGGGTTTTAACGAGGCAACCAAAAAACTCCTTAGCACGACGGACAAGGTTTATCTTCTTCTATATTCCAATATCAAGGACTTCAAGCTCTTTAACCAGCTCTTTGGTCTGGAGAAGGGCAATGACATACTGCTCAATATAGGCGAGATGCTGGCTCAGCGTGTCAAAGAAGAGGACGTGTATGCCAGAATCAACGGTGACCATTTTGCCCTTTGTATGCCCAAGGAGCGCTTTGATGAAAAGCAGTTCAAGAAGGCGGTCAAGGAGATAACGGGCAAGGTTACCACCAATGCGTATTCTATCCACATGCAGATAGGCATTTATGAGATCAAGGATCCGACCATGGATGTTACGCTGATGTGCGACAGGGCATATATGGCGTGCAAATCCATCAAACGTGACGGCATCTGTGAGATTGCCTGGTACAGCGATGAGATGCTTGTAAACGCTCTTTTGGAAAAAGAGATACTTTCGAGCTTTGACTTTGCCATCATCAACAGGCAGTTTGGCATATATCTGCAGCCGCAGGTCTATGCGGACGGCAGGGTATATGGTGCTGAGGCTCTGGCCAGATGGATGCATCCCGAGAACGGACTTATTCAGCCAGGGGTATTTATCGATGTACTTGAGAGGGCGGATCTTATATACAAGCTTGACCGGTATATCTGGGAACTTGCAGCGATGCAGCTCTATCAGTGGAAGGGCACGGAGAGAGGGAATATCTCGATTTCTGTCAACGTATCGCCCAAGGACATTTATTATCTTGATATAAATAAAGAATTTGGCAATCTAATAAGGAAATATGATATTGATCCGGGACTTTTGGACATTGAGATCACAGAGACCGCAGTGACATCTGATGTCAATAAATGCGCGAAGCTGATCCTGGAGCTTCAAAAGAGTGGCTTCAGGGTTGAGATCGATGATTTCGGAAGCGGGTATTCATCGCTCAACATGCTCAAAGATATCAATGCGGATGTACTAAAGATTGACATGGGATTCCTTCGAAAGACCGAGAATCAGAAGCGTGCCCTTGTCATTCTCAATTACACTATAGATATGGCTCATGAACTGGGGATGAAGGTAGTGACTGAGGGAGTGGAGACCAAAGATCAGCTCGACTATCTCGTTGAGATGGGCTGCGAGATGTTCCAGGGCTTTTACTTTGACAAGCCGATGCCTGTAAGTGATTTTGAAGCCAAATACAAAGGAGGAAAGATATGAAGAAAATTGGGATCAAAGAAGTTGTTGCAATGGGAATAGGAACTGCGCTTTTTGTCGTTCTGACTAATGTGCAGATTCCGATAATCATTGTTCCGAACACGGGCATGCAGCCCAGAATGGCTGTGTTGGCATTCTTTGCGGCAGTATTCGGCCCTGTGGTTGGCGGTGTTGTAGGATTTCTTGGTCATGCGCTTGGGGACGCAATATTCTACAGCTCTGTATGGTGGAGCTGGGTATTCCCGGAGGCAGTTGTTGGAGCTGTCATAGGAATTTTTGCAGGAAAGTTTGCTGTAAAAGAGGGCGGATTTACAAACGCCAGGAACATTATTCTCTTTAACATATCACAGGCGGTAGCCAACGCAGCGGCCTGGATAATCGTTGCGCCTGTGCTTGATATCCTGTTTTACAAAGAGCCTGTCAACAAGGTTTTCGCTCAGGGAGCCGTTGCCTTCCTTCTAAATGTTGTCATCATAGGCATTCTTGGGACTCTGCTCCTTGTAGCTTACAGCAGGATTTCCGGCAAATCATCTGATCTTAAGGCGGAGGAATAAGAATTGGCAGAAAGAAATTCTCCCATTATAGAATTCGAGAACGTATCCTTTAAATACAGAGCTCAGAGAGAGCCTACCCTGAGGGATATAAATCTTACGATCAACAAGGGAGAGAAGATCCTGATCGCGGGTCAGTCCGGATCAGGCAAATCAACACTTGCACACTGTTTAAATGCTCTGATTCCCTGCTCCTATGCAGGGGAGATGAGCGGAATACTCCGAGTTGATGGGAATGACCCGTCAAAGCTCGGAGTTTTTGGTATGTCCAAAATTGTCGGGACTGTTCTTCAGGATACGGACGGACAGTTTATTGCACTTACCGTTGCAGAGGATATTTCTTTTGCCCTGGAAAATGACTGCGTTCCTCAGGATGAGATGTTCGCCACGGTGAAAAATGTGGCAGAGCGCCTGGAACTTAGTGACTTTCTGACCAATGCCCCGGGGGAGCTCTCCGGAGGTCAGAAGCAGAGAGTATCTCTTGGAGGCGTTCTCGCCTGCGATGTTAAGATACTTCTCTTTGATGAACCTCTTGCCAATCTTGATCCGGCAACCGGGAAAAGAACTATCGCACTCATCGATGAGATCATGAAAAATGATGACCTGACAGTAGTTATCATAGAGCACAGATTGGAGGACGTGCTGTACCGCGATGTGGACAGAGTGATACTCATGGATGGCGGAAGGATAGTAGCGGACAAAAGTCCGGATGAGCTTCTTTGCTCGGATCTGCTTATCAGATACGGGATCAGGGAGCCTCTTTATATTGCCGCGCTCAAGGCTGCCGGGGCGGATTTAAGACCGGAGAGCCATCCGCAGCACATCGAGAGCATGGATCTCGAGCCATACAAAGACCGGGTGCGAACATGGTTTCATGGCATGCCTGCCCATAACAGGGGACAGGCATCAGAGTCTGCGCTGTCCGTGGAGGGACTTGAGTTTAGTTACAATGAGAAAAGGAAGGTTATCAGAGACGTCTCTTTTGACATAAAGAAAGGTGAGATGGTGTCGCTGGTTGGCAAGAACGGCGCCGGAAAGTCAACCCTTGCCTCCCTGATATGCGGATTTCTGAAACCCGACAAGGGCGTGATCAGGCTGTCGGGGCAGGATATTTCAGACCTTTCCGTCAAGGAGAGGGGAGAACATATCGGCTATGTGATGCAGAGTCCGAACCAGATGATAAGTAAGCCCATAATCATGGAGGAAGTGGGGCTTGGGCTTGCAGTAAGGGGAGTAGCGCAGGATGAAGTAGAGAGGAGAGCCGGCGAGATCCTTAAGATCTGCGGCCTTTATCCGTTCAGGAACTGGCCGGTTTCGGCGCTTTCTTTCGGACAGAAAAAGAGAGTGAGTATAGCTTCGATCCTCATAATGAATCCCGATATCCTGATCCTGGATGAGCCTACCGCGGGTCAGGACTATATGCATTATACAGAGATCATGGAGTTCATTACTGATATAAGAAGACGCCTTCCGGTGACGATCATTATGATCACACATGACATGCACCTGATGCTCGAGTATACTGACAGGACGCTGGTGCTGACAGACGGACAGCTCCTGATGGATGATACGCCTGCGCACGTCCTGACTGATGAGAATATTTGCAACAGAGCATATCTTAAGAGGACGTCTCTTTATGATCTGTCTGTCAGGTGCGGAATAGACAATGCAGGAGAGTTTGCTGCCAGATTCATAGACTTTGAAGAGAGCAGAAGAGGGGAGGCAAAAGATGTCCAGACTGATATCTTATGAAGTAAAGGATACCCCTGTTCACAGACTCAGCGGATTTACCAAGCTTGTCTTTTTCATTCTCTGGTGCCTTGTGAGCGGGCTTACCTTTGACACCAGGATACTAATTGCGATGCTTATCCTTGGATTTGGCATCTATGCTTTGGCTGGGATACGATGGAAACAGGTGAGCGCTGTCTTCGCTGTGATAATGTTTTTCATGGTGCTGAATCTTCTCGGGATTTTTTTCTTTGCCCCATATCAGGGGTGCGAGATCTACGGCACCAGAAGTGAGATAGTGCATCTGTTTGGAGGATACACGCTGACCCGGGAACAGCTCTTTTACGAGTTTAATGTGCTTATCAAATACTTCACGGTGATCCCGGCGGTCTTCATTTTCCTTGTTACCACTGACCCGAGCGAACTTGCGTCTTCCCTCAACAGCGTGGGAGTTCCCTATTCGATCTCCTATTCCCTTGAGATCGCACTTAGGTATATACCAGATATCCAGGACGAGTTTACAAGGATAAAGAATGCGCAGGAGGCCAGGGGAATTGAGATGAGCTCTAAGGGGCGCCTCATGGACAGAATAAGGAATACTGCAAGCATCATATTCCCGCTGCTGTTCTCGACGATGGAGCGCATAGACGTGGTGAGTAACGCCATGGAGCTCAGGGGTTTTGGCAAAAAGCCAAAGAGAACCTGGTACTCTAGAAAAAAGCTCACTTCTGCCGACATGGCAGTTCTGGCGGGGATAGTCATATTTTTTGCAGTATCGATGATCATAACATTCCACGACGGAAACAGGTTTTACAATCCGTTTATCTGATGAATTCACAGGAAGAAAAGATATTGTTGACCGCAGCGGAGTACTCACCTTTGCTGCGGGCTTTTCTTATGGCTTTAAGGCAGCGTTCACAGTCCCTGAAGTGGACGTGGAGGAATGCCCAGTGCTCGAGCATCTTGAAGATGACGTTGCGATCTTCCGGGATGTACTCTGAGTATGAATCATAGAGCTTTCTTAGATACAGGCGAAGTTCATTGCCTGTCAGTGCGCTGCCTCCGCCCAGTTCTCTTACAAGGGCAGGGTCTGCAAGAAGACCTCTTCCTATCATTACTGATGAGAGGAGAGGGCGATTTGCTTTGCTGTTTACGGGCTGATCTGAATTTATATAGCCGAGGATTTTCTTGTAATCATCGGGAGTATCAATGCTGCCGTTATAGCAGATGTCTGCAGTCCCACCGCACTGCCTGTATATATATGCAGCATTTTTGAAATCATCAAGTCTGGGAGAGCCTGCATAATAATCCTCGCGGACTCTTGCATGGAGGATAAGCTCTTTGATCGGATAGGCGGCAAAGATCTCCATGAGGCGCTTGGCTTCATCGGGGCTTGAAAAGCCAAGCCGCGACTTGATCGAGACATACGGATACTTGTTTTCGCTGATCATGTCAGATCCATCATTCGAAACGAAGGCTTCCGGATCTGCTGCAGGAACAGCGTCAAATATCTTTTTCAGCATCTCATCCAGATAATCCGTATCGATAAGAAGACCTGCTCCTTTCCTCCTGTTTACAACAGTGGGAGCGGGGCATCCTAGGTTAAGGTTTACCTCATTGTAGCCAAGCTTTTTGATCTCTCCGGCAGCCCAGAGAAAATCTTCGGCGCATCCTGCCATTATCTGCGGGATTATCCGGTCGGTGCAGCCATCAAACGCAGGATTCTTATCCGGAAGGATGTCTTTCTTTTCCCTGTTCTTGAAGTGATGGGTGTGAGTTGCAGTCAAAAAAGGCGTGAAGTACTTGTCCACGCCTTTGCCAAAAATCTCTCTATGTATATTTCTGAGTGGATAGAGGGTTATTCCCTCCATCGGTGCGTAATAAAAATTCATAATCTTACCGGTTCTTCATGCTGACTCTGCTTCCTGCAGGTACTGATGATGTGATGAAGGCGTTGGCGCCGATCACAGAGCCCTCGCCTATTACGGTTTCACCTCCGAGAATTGATGCTCCTGAATAGATGGTGACATTGTTCTCAATCGTGGGGTGTCGCTTGACGCCCTTAAGTGACTGCCCGCCTCTTGTTGAGAGGCCGCCGATAGTTACGCCCTGATATACCTTGACGTGCTCGCCAATGATCGAGGTCTCGCCGATTACGATTCCTGTTCCGTGGTCTATCATGAAGTATTTGCCGATGGTTGCGCCAGGATGTATATCTATACCGGTCTTGGAATGTGCATATTCAGTCATCATCCTTGGGATGAGCGGCACCTTGAGAAGATAGAGCTCGTGAGCGATCCTGTTGATGGTAGTCGCGGTAAGACCCGGATATGAGAGGATGATCTCCCCCTTGCTGTAAGCGGCCGGATCGCCGTCATAGCAGGCCTGAAGGTCAGTGTCCAGATATTCTCTTATCTTGGGCAGCTGCTTGAAAAACTCATGGGTGATGCATCTCGCGCCGCAGTCAAGCGTCTCGTCTGATGCGTTTACATAATCGGGACTGTGATGAAACGCGATAGCGATCTGCTTCTGCATATTGTAAATGACATCCTCAATGACAATTGAGATCCTGTTGCTGTCGTTGTAGCTCTTGTAAACCTTGTCCCTGTAGTAACCGGGATAGATGATGCGTATGAGCTTGATGACGATATCTTTGACCGCATCCCTGTCCGGCTGATTGTACACATCCAGCTGATCTACATCACGACCATTATCATAGTCGGCTATTATCAGGTCTACAATATCCTTTATCTCGTTCTTTAGCTCCGATGAGTTGTTCTTCTTTTTAAAATCCATGAGTTGGTCTCCGTTGGTTAATATATATATATTATGAAGAAACACATTTTGTATAAATATACCAAGAGGGAATCAGTGCCCCTTTTGAATATTTCTTTTAATTATACATACATAAATTGGAAATTCAAGAATCTGGCGATTTTAGCCATTAAGGTCTGAATGAATTAGAGTAGTTTGAAAAAGTAAGAAAAATATCAATTAATCCCTAAACAATATAAAGCTTTGTGCCGATAAAAAAGTAGGATAGATTAATCCTTACTCTGCAATTCTTTAGCCGGGCAAACGGATCTTGCCTAAAATGTACACGGAAGTACATTAAAACAGTCAGCCATGCTGACCGAAGCCGGAGCATATTATAGCAATTATTGCAATACACTTCCAATGATTTGCATGTAACTTGCACCGGAGAACATATCTGCCATCTGTAAGGCAGAATCTTTCGGAGGTACACATTATGCTAAGATCACTCTGGTCCGGAGTCACCGGTTTAACAACACATCAGACCAAGATGGATGTCATAGGCAATAACATTGCCAATGTCAATACCACTTCATACAAGTCCCAGGCAGCAGGATTCCAGGATATTCTTTATCAGACCAGGAAGGAAGCTTATGCGGCTACCGACACCAATGGTGCAGTAAACGCTGCTCAGGTAGGACTTGGAACAAGAATGTCCTCGATCTTTACAAATATTACCCAGCAGGGATCTGCGGTGGTAACGGATAATCCATTAGACCTTATGATAAATGGAGATGCATTTTTCCTCATAGAGTCAGAGGGAGATATCACTTACACAAGAGACGGATCATTTTCAGTGGACGAAGAAGGGTATCTGGTCACCAGGAGCAACGGCAAATATGTAAGAGGACAGATGGGCTCCGGTGATATTACCGGTGATTTTGAAACTCAGCGACTTCTTGTGGTAAACAGAAAAAATGTTGTTGAGGAAGACGAGTACGGTAACCGGATCACTAAATTTGTGGACATGATACCCGGGGCTGCATCAACAGCTGCTCATATAAAGGGAATTGTCGACAGCAAGGATGACGCTTTTGATGACGAAGGATTAGAAGTCGGACTTGACGTTTATGGAACCGATGGTAAACATTACAATCTTAAATACATTCTAAGCAATGCGGGAGACACTGATGACAGCACGTTTGACCTCGCTCTTAAATCAGTTACGGATGAAAAAGGCAATGCTATAGAGACAAGTACCGAGACTTTGAAGCTGGCTTTTGATAAGAGCAATGGCGATCTGAAAACTGTCACTCAGGGTAATAATGTCTTTGAGTATGAGAGAAATGACAAGGATAAGCTTGTTATTAAGGGAAATAAAAAACTTAATGTTTCGTTTACGGATAATGCCAAGATAGGACCATTCAATCTGGATGTAAGCTACATGTCCAATTACAGAAGCAAATTAAAGAAGCCCATCTCGACTGTGACTGCCAGCAAAGGTGACATGAACGGTAATGATACGGGATACCCCAGCGGTGAGCTGAACGGAATTTCAGTCAGACTTGACGGATCCATCTACGGAAGCTATTCAAATGGACAGGCAGTTAAGAAAGGGCAGATAGCATTAGCAGAGTTCAGTAATGCTATGGGACTTGAAAAGGCTGGAGAGAACCTGTACAAGGTGACAGCTAATTCCGGGAATGCGCAGATACTTGATTCGACTAAAGGCCGTGTCAACATCTCCTCCGGCGTACTCGAAGGCAGCAACGTTGATCTTGCCTCGGAGTTCACCGACATGATCACAACCCAGAGAGGCTTCCAGGCGAACAGTAAAGTGATAACAACTTCTGATGAGATGCTCCAGGTACTCAGAGACCTCAAGAGGTAAGCTAAAACTAACAATAAAACGACATGACAAAAGCATTATTGGTAACAAATGATTGGAAACTAAAATTTTTATAAACTTTTTTGAAAAAAATTTACACAGAGCTGGACTGGAGTTCGGCTCTTTTTTTATGGAAACTGTGAAAAAATTATGAAAATAATTCTTGAAATCGTTTACGAAATGTTATATATTGTGTTTACGCGTTGGGGAACGTGTGAGGGGTAGCGTGATTAAAAGTTATTGTTTGTAGGACATTTTTCTTAAGTTGTATTATCTTAGTAGTATAAATGGCAAAGCCATCGAGAGATGGTGACGCAAAGCTAAAGGGTCTTAACACATAGTGAAAGACAGCCAGTTGCTGGTGCTGGATAAGAAACGGCACCATTTATTTGGACCGTGGCTGTGACTTAAGACAGACGGTCTATTTTTGTGGAATTACAGTACGTAATGTTCGAGGATGAGTGGTTATATCTGACACTCAGATTATGTCTTCTCGCACATGGGTAGTAGTTTTATGAATACTTGCAGTTGACTTTAGATTTGCGCTTGACTTAAATTCAGACATCAAATGTGTATTATGCGCCAATCGGAGCATAATATTTTTTTGCGCAAATTTAGAATATTAGGACAACAGGGGATAAAGTGGCAGACGTAAATCTTAAAAAACTCAGCAGGGCAGAACTCCTTGAGATGATGATCAGTTTCTCGGAGGAGACGGAGGCAGTCAAGAAACACGAAGCGGAGCTTAGAGAGAGCTTTGAAAAAGAAAGAATTGAGCTTCAGCGTGAAATGGCAGAAGAGAGAGCCCGGATGCTTAAGAGCTTTGATGAAGAAAAGGCTCAGATGAGAGAGAAATTCGCAGAGCAGAAAGCTGAAATGCAGGCGAAGTTTGACAAGGACATAACGGGTCTTAAGGCAAGGCTTGAAAGAGAGAAGCAGCAGCTTCAGGGGCAGGTTGAGGATTCACTTTCCAAGATCGACAATTCCCAGTCACTTGCAGAGGCATCACTGATGGTAGGCGGTGTCATGGAGGCAGCACAGAAGGCTGCGGATCTGTATGTAGAAACACTGAAAAAGAATGCCACCGAGGAGTATGATCAGTTCCTGAAGGAGATTGATTCACATAGAAAGAGAATGGCTCTTTTGGAGAGTCAGGCCGGAAAGGAATCAAAAGAAAAGAAGACAACAAGAAAAAGAACTGCTAAAAAGGTAACTGATAAGACAGATGATTGAGGAAATGAACAGCAAACCATCTCTTGAAGAGCTTAAGAAGGAACTCAGAAGGGAAGGTCGAAAAAAGGAATATCGTAAGGTACTGAGAAATACACTCATAGTGGTAGTTGTCGTTGCAGCCTTTGCGGTTTTGGTATCAAGCTTTTTTGTAACGGTACTTAAGGTTACAGGTGATTCGATGACACCAACTATGGAGACGGGAGAGATAGTAATAGCTCAGAACCAGAGCAAGTTTGAACCGGGCGATCTGATAGCTTTTTATTATAACAACAAGGTTCTGGTTAAAAGAGTTGTAGGATCTCCTGGAGACTGGATCAACATAGATGGGGAAGGAAACGTCTCGGTGAACGGAGTTACGCTTGATGAGGAGTATGTGACTGACAGGAGTCTTGATCCAACGGATCTGGAGTTTCCATATCAGGTTCCGGAGAACAGATTCTTCGTTCTGGGAGACCACAGAAGTGCTTCAATAGATTCACGAAGCAGTGTGGTCGGATGTGTTACAAGAGAGCAGCTAATCGGTAAGGTTTTCCTGAGGGTGTATCCTTTCAATGTTTTTGGAAATCTGTAGAAATACAGATATAAATTTTTGGGCTTTTCACTTAATCGTTTTCGAAGGCATCTTAAATGCTTGAAATTTTGTTAAATGGCACTCGGAAAATGATTAAGCGATGATTTTAATGAAAACTTATTAAAGTTAATCAATTTTTAAGAACTTTTTAAGAACTTTGGGAAATAGGGGTATTGGGAATGCGCAAGGTAGATGAGCATCGCGCGGAAAACTACATAAAGAATCATGTGAGATATAAGAAGTGGCTGGTATTTGCTCTTTGCATATCTCTTTTGACAGGAACTTTGACACTCTATGGGCTCAATAAACCTGCTACGGCCATGACTCAAGAAGGTGCCAAGGATGTGGGACTCGTGCTGGAGACTGCTGATGATGAATTTGAGGCAGGGCTTATAGAGCAGATGGAGAATGATGATCCTGATGACGGCGATGATCAGAGTGATGATGCTGAGGAAGCTGCATCTGATGAGAACAGTTCTACTGAGGATGCCGAGCAGGATACACCTGAAGGCGATGCCGAGCAGGATACACCTGAAGGTGATGCCGAGCAGGATACGCCTGCTGAGGATGCCGAGCAGGATACACCTGCTGAGGATGCCGAGCAGGATACACCTGATGAAGATGCTGAGGAAGGCGATGACGTAGAAGATCCAGGTTCGGATTCAGCAAATCCTGAAAGCGAGGATGAGTCTGATAAGTCTTCTGAGAATGATAGTGATGCTTCTGGCGAAGCTTCATCTGATGACGTTAATGAAGATGACAATACTGAGGAAGTTCCTGAAGAGGAAGAAGAGACATCTGATGAAGCCGGAAAAGCCGGATCACTTGATATTGATGATGAAGAGCCTTCCGATAACGTACCTGAAGATGAAAAGGATGAGGAAGAGGACGAAGAGGATGCTTCCGATAGCGCATCTTCCAAGAATAGCATAGAGGATGACGCGGACGAAGACGCGAGTGTTATAGATTCTTCAGAAGATGAGGAAGAGGACGAGGCAGATGCTGCTTCAAGTCTTAAGAGTAAAGAAGACGAAGAAGATGAAGAAGACGATGCCGAGAAAAAAGATAAAGAAGATGACTCTAAGAAGAAAGATGAAGAAGATGAAGACGAGCTCGATGAAGATGTAGTACTCACCGTTTCTTATGTAGATGAGGAGGGTGAGTCGCTGAAGGATGACAAAGAGATAAGCATTTCCGACAGCATCAGCTTTGAGGATGAGGCACCACAGATTGAGGGCTATACATTTGAGAAGGCAACAATCGACGGTGACAGCATATCATCTGTTTCTGTAAAGAAGAGCGATGATGGCTACAAGTATTATGAAGTAACTTTCATGGATGGTGACAGCGAGGACATCAAAGAGGACAAGACGGTAGTTCTTACCTATAAGGCAGAAGACGCTGAAGAGGATGCTGACACAGAACTTACCGAAGACGTTACGATCACTGTCTCCTATGTGGATGAAGAGGGAGAATCGCTCAAGGATGAAAAAGAGCTGAGTATCTCTGACAGCATCGATTTTACAAAAGAGGCTCCTGAAATTGAGGGCTATGAGTTTAAGGAAGCTTCTATTGGTGACAAGATCATCAGAGCTATATCTGTTAAAAAGACAGATGATGAGGCTCAGGCAAGATATTACGAAGTGACTCTTGAAGATGAGTCTTCTGAGGATATCAAAGAGGATGCCAACTTAGTTCTTACTTACAAGGCATTAGAAGAGGAAGAGGAAGAGACTAAGAGCGTTGTACTTACCGCTTCATTCGTAGACGAAGAGGGCAATGAGCTCCGTGAAGAGGAAGAGCTCAAGATCAAGGACAGCTTTGAATTTGCCGAGGAGGCTCCTGAAATTGAGGGCTATGAATTCAGGCAGGCAGTAATTGAAGATAAGGTAATAACATCCATCTCAGTAAAAGAAAATGCTGAGGAAACAGAGGATGAAGAGGACAAAGAGGATAAAGAGGAAGTTAAGCCTGTATATGAAGTAACCTTTGACGATGACTCTGTAAAAGAGCTCACTGAGGATACAACAGTTGTTCTCACATATGCAGAAATAGAGGTAAAGACTTCAGTAGTTCTTACAGCAAAATATGTTGATAAGGACGGGGAGGACATAGCAGAGTCCAAAGAACTCAAGATCTCAGGGGAGAAGACGGCTAAGGATTTAGAGCCTGATGAGATCGACGGATATTTTTACGAGGGACTCTTCTATGAGGAGAATGAAATTGTAAATATAGAGCCTGTCTTTGATGAGGAGGCAGCAAAAGAGTCTGATGCCGAGGATGAGAAGGCTGAGGATGACAAGGAAGACAAAGAGACTGCTGATGAAGAAGCACAAGATAAGATCATCGCAGGCTACAAGCTCACTACAGCTGATGATGAAACAGTTGAGATCACTGAGGATTCAGAGATAGCATTTACCTTTGTCAGGGCAAGCAAGGAGACAGAGTTCACCTTCTCAGATAAGAAGGTAAAAATCAAAGTTACAACCAATAAGAAGAATGTATTCCCTGAGGGAGTAGAACTCAAGGCTGCAGAGGTAACCGCTGAGTCTGAGAAGTACAACTATGACGCATATATGGATGCTCTGAATGACAGCGCCGAGACCATTGCCGAGCAGTCAGGCAAAGAGTCGACAGATGAGCTTACTGATAACAATACGCTCCTGTATGACATAGCATTCATCTATAACGACAAAGAAATCCAGCCCAAGGATGGTTCTGTGACCGTATCGATTGAGTTCAGGGATCAGCAGCTTTCAGACGGGATTTCTGCATCAGATGATGAGAATGTAGCAGTAGTACATCTTCCTATCAGGGAAGAGGTAAAGGAAGAGAGCGAGATCGTATCTACCGAGGATGCAACAGATATTACTAAAGAAGATATCGAGGTTGAGACACTGACTGATGCATCTGCGACAGTAGCAGATAAAGAAGAAAAGGTAGAGTTTACATCGGAGAGCTTCTCAGTATTTGCGGTTATTTCCTATCAGAGCCACGAACCCGGAACAGATACGTACAAGTCAGTACTCGGTGACGCCATAAACTTTGGTATTACAGCAGGAAGGATAAAGTTTTCTGAGTCAGAGACAAACTTTGCTGTAAAGATTGTTGATGCGGACGGACAGACCGGTAACGACATGACCAATCCGGAAGAGCAGACCTTTATGGCAGGTGAGGTTAACGGGAACTTCAAGATAAAAGGCGAGCCGGCTTACTTCATTGTTCCAAAGGATTATGCAGGCAGAATATCACACAACGGAATTGTTGTTTTCGGCCTGGCTGAAAAGAATGCGATAGTAGATAGTATTGAAAAGATGCTTCAATACGTAAGAGATGCTTCTGCAGATCTTGCCAAAAGAGCAGACAACGCTCAGATAGTATATGATAGCAATTCGCAAAAGAGCACTATTGATCTTAGATCCTATGCCGATAACGGAACCTATTACGTAACAATTGATGACAGCAATAAGTATAAGGTAGATCAGGCTGACAAACTAAAGATATTAAAGAAGCCCGGCCAGACAATTGTATTCAATGTAAGGAGCAAAGGCGACTTTGTGGTACATAAGTATAAGGTTGGACCGGATGAGAATTCTACAGTTGGTTCAGACACCCTTGCAGGAACCAAAGAGGATACGGTTGCAAGGACGATCATCTGGAACTTTATTGATGCAGGTACTGTTTCCGTTGATGCGGGCGCAGCAGGCGTTATGATTTCAGGAAACAAAACTGCCAAGTGGTATAACTCAAATCCGACATCCGGATGGCTGGTATTTCCTGACGTTGAACTGGTAGCTGAGTTCCACAACACCTACAACGACATCAGGAAGATAGGTGGAACTGCACAGTTCGAGGCCTTAAAAACAATTGATGGAGACCCGGCAACTGTCTCAGGCTTTAAGTTTACACTGTATAAGCAGGATTCAAACAATGGATGGACTGAACTGCAAAGTGTTCGCACAGGTTATGACAAAGACAATAATATAAAGATAATCGATCAGGAGCAGATAGATGCAAGTCATATTTCGTTTGAGTCTATAGCCTATGGCGCAGATAATGCTTATGGAAGAAGGAATTTCCAATATACAACTGCAAGTCCCGGAAACCCTGAGACGTTTATCTACAAGATTGCAGAGACAGCAGGTACTGCAGGTGATGATGGTTCTTCCTATACGCCTGATACCAGAGTGTACTATGCGAAGGTTACTGTTACCTACCGCGAAGTAAACGAATTTACCAAGACTGCTTATTATGATGTAAGCAAACCTGTTTACTATGATGACAATAATGGCAGGATTGGCAATAAGATAAGTGGTGTGCCGACATTTAATAACGTGACAAAGACGGGACATGCGGCATTTACGCTTTACAAGTACCTCAATGGCGGAGATCCCGGAAAACTGAAATTCGATTTCACTGTCAGGGTGCTTCAGAATGACGGAAGTCTAAAGGTTCTGACAGACAAACTTCAGAATGATGGTTCAGTTATTTCTTATGATTTTGACTACAATAACAGCCTTATTGCAAAAGATGGAAAAATCTATCTTATTGTAACGGAAAATGACATAACTCAAGGAAGCACAACCCAGATAAAAAAGGATCCTTCATATATTTATGTAAGGATAGATGATCCGGGTACAGATAATCAGAAGATAAAATACTATTATGTAAAGGTTCCTGAGGGTGGTCTTAACGATGCAAACACAAATATAAATATAAAAAGGCTTTATGACGATGGCTACCCGGATAAACATATCTACGTCAACGCTATTGCTAAAGGAAGTGATTTTTACATACCTGAGGATCAGCTTGTTAGAAGGGCAGCATTCCAGAATACGGGTGACGGAATGCTTAGGATCCACAAGATGGTAGTCAATGAGTTTGGAGAAAGCCTGGTCAGAGATGGTACTGATTCCATACTGAAAAATGTATGGTTCAGGATCACTAAGAAAGGAACAGGTGATTACATTGTATTCAAGGGCTTTGTCGGAAGTGCAGGAACTGAGGGACAAGCCAGAGGATATGGAGCTTTTGCCGGTAAGACTTACAGGGTTGTATATAATGAGAGTGCTCAGTGGTCGATCTTTGGACTTCCTGCCGGAAAGTATAGTGTAGAAGAAGTTGGAGACGGTTTTACTTTTACCTATGACGAGAGTTCCAATACCAGCTCTCTGATACCGAATGCACCCGGAACCAGGGTAACCATGTATGGCGTTACAACTGACCCTGGTGGAGGTCATTCATACGGCGACGGAGGTGACAATAAGAGGGCAGTATTTTCTGTAGATGTCCCCGGCAAGATATACGGAATTCCTACAGATGTTGTTGTTGGTGAAGAGGTTCAGACAGTTCAGGTAGCTAACTATTACAGCTTGCCGGTAGGCCCTATACAGGTTGCCAAGAACCTCACAGGAGGTCCATGGGGCGATGCAATGTCGTTTAAGTTCAAAATAGAGGCCATCGGATACGAGGCGCTTGACTCAGAGCGACTCCACTACATCGATGCAGGCCCGCAGCCGATGCCTGAGAGAACCGAGGCAGTAGTTACCAAGGCTGATGAGAATGACGGCAAGGCAATTGCAGACTTTGGTTCAATCTCATTCAGATATGAGGGCGAGTACCGCTACAAGATAACAGAGGATGAGACTGACAGGATAGACGGAATTTCCTATAACGTCAACCATAACGAGTACTATGTAAAAGTTATAGTCACCAAGAAGGATACTACATTTAAGAAGACCTATACGTATTCTAAACTTAGAAATCCTGCAAGGTCTGAAGGCGACACGACAAATGTTACTGAGGAGTTCCACTACCTTGGAGCCAACATAATATACTACAGCGATCCTGAGTTTGCACATGAAGTGACAAGATGTGAGCTGTTCCTTGGGGAGAACCCTGATACGGGAATTACTTCATTCTCAAGAAACAACTTTATACCAAAGTTCACAGAGGGAACTTCTGTAAATGACATCGTATTCACCAATACCCGCCTGGGCAGCCTTAAGGTGAGAAAAGTTTGGGATGATATTGATGGTGGTGACGAGAGTTCAAAACACCAAAGCCTTACTTTATCACTATGGCAGAGGGTAAAAGGCACCACACAGTGGTCTGTATATGAGACCTCTGAACAGATATTATTGACACCTGGCAATCATTGGTCGCAGGAAATTACAGGCCTTCCTCTAAAGGACTCGCAGGGCAATGAATACGAGTACTGTGTAAAAGAGGGAGACGAGTGGATTGATACACACAATGTGACATACACCTATGATGGAATAATCCACGATATACACGATCAGAAGAAAAAAGCCAAAATTACAGTGGGTGGTGAAAGCGTTTATGATCCGGGATATGCCATGAACTTTAAGATGGATCAAGCAACCGGTGCTGAGAGCTTTGGGGAGGTTGTCATAACTAATACAAAGGTCTATACAAATACACTTCCCTCTACCGGAGGAGTGGGAGAAATCCCTTATCTCGCAACCGGATTGGGAATAGCACTGGCAGGATTTCTTGGCGGAGCAGTCTATAGGAAAAAGAAAGAAGACGAGCTCGAAGAGAAAGATAATTAAAGGATTTAGAGCGAAGGCTTTAAAACAGGGGTTTCATTAGCCTCAGTAATAAAAAGAAAGATTTAAAGAAAAGAAAAACAAGATTCAAAGGAGAGGAAAGGAAATGAAAGGAATTAAGAAACTATTAACAGGTATCCTTGCTGCTACCATGATCATGGGTGCCAGCCTGACAGCTTTTGCAGCTGAGGACACAGTAAGCATTACAATCGAGAACGAACTCAAAGAGGGTGCTGATGGTGTTAAGACTATTGATTACACTTACTATCAGTTCTTAAAGGCAGAGGTTATAAACCTTGACCAGAATGGTGCATCACAGAGTGGAAGCGCAGTTTACTATGTAGAGAGCGAAGCACTTGCAGAAGCACTTCAGAATACAGGAGTATTCAAATATACAAAGGCTGCATCAAACACAGAGCGTTACTATATAGAGGCTACAACGCAGGATGCACAGGCAATTGTTAATGCACTTAACACAGGTGATATGAAGAAACTTGCAATTGCTACCGGATCATTCTCATCAGGTGCTGACAAAACAGCTACAGCATCAGGCCTTGAGCCCGGATACTACCTTGTTCTTTCAAGTCTTGGTACAAAGGCAGCTCTTCAGACACTTGAGGATGTAACAATCAAGGAGAAGAACGAAGATACTACAGTTACTAAGGAAGAGAACATTGAAGTAGATGCAATGTTCGACAAGGAAGTTGAGTACACAATCACAATCAAGGTTCCTGAATCTCCCGCAGAGAAGGACATCGAGGTTGTTGATACTGCAACAGCAGGTCTTACACTTGACAAGAAAGTACTTGTAAATGGTAAGGCTTATGACTGGGCAGTATGGAGTGATGGCGTGGCTACAACCAAGGATAACAAGGCTGCATTTGAGTACAAACTTACAATCCCTAAAGATACAGTAGTTGCTAATGCAGGCAAAGACATTGTCCTTACATACAAGGCAGAAGTTAATGAGAAGGCAGTAGTATATGTTCATGAGCAGAACACAGCTTACATCGTATATGACAACAATAAGTCAGCAGAGACTGTTCCTGTAAAAGTTAAGACTCTTGGAATCAAGATCATTAAGTACACAAAAAATGGAAACGAAAAGAAGAGACTTACAGGTGCTGAGTTCACACTTTGGGATGCACTTGAAAATGGAAACCAGATCGCACTTGTTCAGGAGACACTTGCAGATGGCAAGGTAGGATATCGTCCTGCAAAAGCCGGTGAGACAGCAGCTAACACAATTGTTGTTGATGAGAACGGCGAAGCATTCGTAGCAGGTCTTGATGATGATGCTAATTACTACCTTCAGGAGGAAGTAGCCCCTGCTGGATATACAATGCTTGATGCAAGATTCGAAGTAGTTATGGACAGGAACCTGACAGAGTACCAGCCCGTTGAGATTCTTAATAACTCAGGTGTCGTACTTCCTTCAACAGGTGGAATCGGAACAACAATCTTCTACATCGTTGGTGGTATCCTCATCATTGCAGGTATTGCATATTTCATCCTTCGCAGAAAGGCTGATGCAGAATAATTTCTTTGTTACACAATAAAATTTACAGGGTATGAAAAAGTTCTAAATATATTGAATCTTGTTTCAAATACGAAACTGACTGTATTTTCCAGGGGAATCGCTAAGATTTCCTTGGAAATACAGGAATGATTCAAATGCTATTGATCCACGAGAAAGAGGAATGAGTAAAAAACTAAAGAAGCTGTTACCAAACATAATATTTTCATTGATCTTCATCGTGGGGCTGTGTATTTTTTTATATCCATCAGTTAGTAATTATATTAACTCCAAGAACCAGAGCAGAGCCATAACAAGTTATCAGGAGGCATTGGGAGCCATTACGGAGGAAGACTATTCCAGGATATGGCAGGAGGCATACAGGTATAACGAGAATCTGGCCGAGCAACCGATGCATTTCAAACTCTCCGATGAGGAGATGGCTGAGTATAAGAGCGTACTTGATCCCACAGGAACAGGGGTCATCGGATACATAGAAATCGAAAATATAGGAGTGAACCTCCCAATTTATCACGGGACTGAGGAAACAGTTCTTCAGGTCGGGATAGGACATCTTGAGGGAACCTCTTTTCCAACTGGCACGGCATCGACCCACGCGATCCTTTCTGGACACAGAGGACTTCCGTCAGCCAAACTTTTTTCAGACCTCGATCAGATGATCGTAGGCGACACTTTTTTATTACACATATTAGATCAGACATTTGCATACCAGGTTGATCAGATCAATATTGTACTCCCCGAGGAGACGCAGGATCTGGCAATCGTAGATGGAAAAGAATACGTCACGCTGGTGACTTGTACGCCCTACGGCGTCAATACCCACAGGCTCCTTGTGAGAGCCAAGCGTGTTGATTATAACGAAGAGACAAGGCTTATCGTACCTGCTGATGCGATAAGGTACTCTAGTCTCTATGTAGCTCCTTTTATAGGAGCACCAATACTACTTATTGCATTTATCATTTTCCTTATCATGACCTCAGACAGGTTCAACGGGAAAAAGAAGCAGAAAAAGAATTAGAGGATTATATGAATACTCACAGTAAAAGATTTTTCATCAGAATATCGGCATTTTTGACGGCACTTCTTTTGACTCTGTCGATGATGCCTGCTGGAACAGCACTTGCCAAAAATGTTTCCAGGGCAGACATAGATATGGGAAGGAAAGGGAGCCTTACCATAACGCACATATCAATCGACGATGAGCTGATGGAAAATGTGCCCTCGCATATTTATCTCGTGGCCACTATTGATAAGGATGGTCAGTATAAGGTTACAGATGAGTTTAAGGACGCGTTTACGGATCCTGATTTCTTTAATAACGGATATGACTATGACTCCTGGAAGGACGAGGTCATGTACGATATGGAGAGTGATACTGACAAGCTTTACAGCTATGTCAATTCCAGAAATGTCACTGAGATTAAGAGCGGAATCTCCGATGCTCAGGGCAAGACCTATTATACAGACCTTGAGCTTGGCGTATACTACGTGCTCAGCGACAAGGTGGTGAAGGGAGACTACACTCATTCCTTCGTGAACTTTGTTTACCCGGTTCCTCTTTTGGAGATGGGAGATGACGGAGTGCTCAAGGTCAATTACTCACCGGAGGCTTCACCTAAGAAATCCAAAGAAAAGAATGATGAGAAAGATATAATTGAAGTTTACAAGAGATGGAGTGACAGCGGATTTGAAAACAACCGTCCCGACTCCATAGATGTAAATATATACTGTGACGGTGATGAGTATGAGAAGGTAGAACTCTCAGATGACAACAGCTGGTCATATAATGAAACAGTTGAGGCAGGGCACAGCTGGAGTGTTGATGAGAGTGATCCGGGTGAGAATTACACCGGAAGAGTAACAGCGAACCGCGTTGATCGCAAGCACATTTTTGTGATAACCAACACTATAGAAGTTCCGGATATACCTGATCTTCCGGTAGGTCCTGTTACGCCTGAAAATCCTGATCGTCCTGATACTCCGGAGGTACCCGATCAGCCTTCACCTGATCAGCCTGATATCCCGGATGTGACGGGAACACCTAATGTACCGGAGATACCTGATGTACCTGATGAACCGACCGTACCCGGTCAGCCATCACCTGATCAGCCTGACATCCCGAATGTACCGGGAACACCTGATGTACCGGAGATACCTGATGTACCTGATGAACCGACCGTACCCGGTCAGCCGGATCAGCCTGATGTTCCTGATATCCCGGACGTACCTGATGTGCCGGATGTTCCGGATGTGCCTGATGTACCTGATGAACCCGGCGTACCGTTCTTTCCGGATCTTCCGCAGGTACTTGGAGCAATCAGAGAGCTCCCTGCAGTTTTAGGCGCAAGAAGACTTCCGCAGACGGGTCAACTATGGTGGCCGATACCTGTAATGGTGATAGTCGGAATTGCTTTTATCGTAAAGGGAGTAAAGAAAAACAGCAAGAGTTGATACAGAGCACTCTATGGTAATAAGACCATAGGGTGCTTTAAATTGTAGATTTTGATTCAGTGACTAAAAACCCAAAAAGTTTGAATATCCTTTACGTTTTGTCATATAATAGGTGGTACAAAAAGAAATGAAAGGCGGAAGAATTATGATTTATAAGACCAAGGGAACATGCTCTACACAGATTGATATAGAGCTTGACGGAGATACTATCAGCAAGGTAAGCTTTACCAACGGCTGCAATGGCAACCTACAGGGAATTTCCAAACTTGTTGAGGGGATGAAGTGTGAGGATGCGATCAGCAAGCTCCGCGGCATCAAATGCGGATTCAAGAGTACATCCTGCCCTGATCAGCTTTCCTATGCAATTGAAGCAGCAATGAATTCATAACATGGAAAGGGAAAGAGTTGAAAAAGATAAAAGGTTACATATATATAGCTGTTGGTATAATTCTCATAGTACTGGCAGCCGTTATTGTCAAGAACAACTTTGATGACAATGCCAAGGCCGGCGCTGCCTCTGATGAGATGTTGGAGGGAGTTATCGAGCAGATGCCTTCGGCAGTGCTTCCCGCCAATGAATCCGGTCCGATGCCTGTTGTGAATCTTGGAGGGCGCAGCTTTGTCGGGACAGTGGAGATCCCTTCGCTTGGACTTCTCCTTCCGATCCAGGACGAGTGGTCAAGTGAGAATGCCAAAGTGGCTGTGTGCAGATACAAGGGCTCTGCCTATGACAATGATCTCATAGTCTGTGGGCACAACTACGCCGAGCATTTTGGCAAGCTCCCCGAACTTGAAACGGGTGCGCAGGTCATTGTTACTGATATGAATGGCATGAGTTTTTATTACGAAGTCAGCAATATCGAGACTCTCGGCGCGTATGACGTCAATGAGATGGAGGCCGGGCAGTGGGACTTCACGATGTTCACCTGCACGATCGGCGGTGCCAACCGAGTTACCATAAGGTGTGAATCGACAGGGCAGGCCAGTGAGATAGGGCAGGAACCCGATGTCATAAAGGCAGCCAGGGAGAGTAAACACATACGCAAAAAGCCGTAACTTTACTTTTGACTTATCATCATTTTAATAAAACTTTAAGCACTCCCACATGGACAGTCTGTATTTGGCGGTATTATAATTAAGTTAGAAAGATAGACCTTTTAGAAAGGAGATGATGCTTAATGATCATAGTAAAAATGAATGCGACAACAGTTGAATGCAGCATTGCGGCATCAGAACTCCATGAGATAGGTCTGACTCCCGAAGCGGTTGTAAACGGCGCGGAGAATACCACATCCTTCTTTGCGCAGCTCAACAAAGAGGTGGGGGCGCAGCTCGATTATGACCCTGAGACGGAAGTCATGATGATGAGCAAGAACATGATGATGGATGGTTCTGTACGTATTTTTGCTGTGAAGATGAGCAATGACGATATCCAGAAGGCAGCTGACAGGATGCGCTGTGCAGCTGAGTCCATACTTCGTACACTTACCCAGGAGAGGGTAGATGAGATCAAGAATAAGACCGGAAGGGATAAGGGAATTGCTCTCAATGAGGTCATCACCAACGTTTCTGATACTATAAACAGGATCTATGCCAAGGATGGTGATATGCAGTTTAATCCGGAGGAGGCATCGCTGAGTTACCAGCCTCTTACCGAGTACGCAGGATACATGATGGAATTTGACAATCTGGATGAAGCAGCGAGATTTGCCAGAGTTGTGAGATCGCTTCCGATTGTCGATTCGACACTGTACAAACATAATGGACGATTTTATCTGATGGCAGGTCTTTTGACTGCAGATGAGAGCATAATCTATGACATGAGAAGAGCGGGGGTAGAATACTCGCAGCTTCTTACAGTCAATGCCCCGGAGTCACTCTTTATCAGGGAGCACGGCGAGTGCATTATGAAGGAGGATGCGATTATCCATCTTGCGGATCTTGGGAAGTGATATGAGATCAGAGACTACGATATTTAACCTGTCAGGGATTTATGAACATGAGAGCTTTTATCTTAAGGATAAGAGCTCTCGTTTTGTTGACCTTAGTGACATTTCAGGCACCAACTGTTACTGTGATGACGAGGCTGCGAAAGAGATACTCAGCCGTGCCGGCAATACCGCGCATGGCATACATTTTATAGATTCAGGCAACTACCACTATATGTCAGCTCTTTTCCTGCGCCTTGTTAGAGAGCCCTTTTCACTGGTTGTGCTTGATCATCACCCGGATATGCAGCGGCCTATGTTTGACATCCTCTCCTGCGGAGGCTGGGTTCTTGACGTTCTGGAAAGGAGCACTTTTGTGCGGGACGTCCATATCATCGGTGCAGACAGAACACTCATAGCTGAACTGGAAGAGAGCGTAAGGAAAAGAGCTTTTTTCTACGATATAGCTGATGTTACTGGATCTGATGGAAATGTGATGCTTCCTGATACGAAGTATCCTGTGTATCTCTCAATCGATAAGGATGTGATATCGCAGGATGAGCTTGTGACCAACTGGGATCAGGGAGAGGCATCAGGGGACTTCGTTATCTCTTTTGCAAATAAGATGCTAAGCTGCCGGGAAGTGATCGCTGTCGATATTTGCGGAGAGTGTGCACCGGATCAGGACGGCATAAATTTGGAAAAAGAGATACAGGTGAACGACAGATTCAATGAAGCGGTACTTGGGGCACTTGTGACCTGACGGATATAGAGCGATAAAATGTGCAATTAATATCGATATAGCGTATAATAGCATTGTTGGAGTTTTGCTTTTTGATTGGAGGAATCATGGATAAGCGCTTAAGAGACTATCTCAGACATCTAGAAAAAATCGATTATGACCTTATGACTGAAGAAGAGGTATGGGAAGAGAGGGAGATGCTGCAGCTGCGGCTGCAGGAGATACACCAGGAGATGATGAGGATTCTGATCCCGATGGTGGGAACTTTGATCTGCGCATGCATTTTTCTTGCTGCGGGATTTGAAGATATGTTTGTTGGCGATTTCGTGTGCAGCGGCTGTATGGCGATCATCGTCATCTGGCTTCTTTTTAAATACAAGAACTTCAAGGACGCTGTAAGGCAGCTGTGCACATATATCGACAGGCTGACTGTAACTAAGTGAGAGTTAATACTCAAACTACGCAATGAATGATTTACCGGCAGAGCAGTTTCTTCTATAGCTATAAAAAAGGATCAGCTCTTTCGAGTTGATCCTTTCGTGCGGAAGAAGGGACTTGAACCCTCATGTATACTCAAAAAAGCAGATAGAAAGGAGGTTCTGGCACTGTCTGTCCTTTTAGGACCCCCTTTAGTACCCCCTTTAGTGCCCCTGATAAAACATAAATAATCACATTTTAAAACAAAATAGCCAGTGCAATGTTAATCTACTGTCCTCCTGATATTTAGGAGATTTAGGTTATCCAGATAATGATATTCTATTCTGAAATAATGTCGTATTGTGATGGCTCATACACATTCTTAATCATAACGTTGATAGCATCACGAACGAAATCGTTAATCACCCAACAATTTACTCCAAGCATGCCATGACATATATCCATATCATGAGAATTAAACTCCTCTTCCAACTCGTCCCCACCATCAGCACACTCATATGATTCAGAATGACAATATAGTAAAAATGAGAAATCTTCAAGAAAATCATCTTTCTTATACACATACATAATAATTGTACGATTATCTTCATGAACATTGTCAAATGACTTAATAGTGATCAATGAAATCTCATACAAAAATACTTCTGCCGATAGAAATGACTTCTTGATCTCCATCATGCAGTTATCAATTGAGAATACTGTGTCTGATGGATACAGCATATTTAACACTTCAAGGAAATCCCAAACTGCCTCTATTGTCTCCTTCATTTTTTTCTGATCTTCTGAATAACTGTTATCCGGCCAAGTGGGCGGCAGTTCTTTGGTCCTTTCTGTACAAGAACCTTCTGTTACATTAGTTTTCTTTTCCATAATGAATATTCTCCTTTCAAATAATGGTATAAGAAGATTATGGAGTTTTTTATCTGCAACTTTTAAACTCGTAATTCAAATACAAATTTACAGGCCAAAATGCTTAAGCAGAAATGTACAAGCACAAAAAGAATAACATTATGTGAAATGAAGAAAAAAATAAAATATTAGGTTGTTATATCAGATAAAAAGTCATCGGTTTTAAAAAGACCGGTGATTTTTTTTTGCATGTAATTGGCACGATTTTATTTTTGTGAAGAGTGAACATATTTTTTTCCATATTTAAATTGTAAGGAGGTTGCTATGGAAGAATTAAAGATTTCAGCAATTGATAAGTATGATCTGACCGCTTTATATAACAAGCTCAGTGAGCTGTGTGGACCATACACATCAATCCCGGCAAAAGAACTGTCGGTTGAGGACCTTCCCCATGCAAGCGAGCGGATGGCAGCTATTGTCAATCTGAGATCGTTTCTAATGGATCTGAAGACAGGTATGGAAGTTCGGGTAAGGCTTCTGAAGACACAGAAGAATAGCGAGTATCAGATAAATCTTGATAAGAAAAAAATAATCGAAGCATACATCGATATTCTTGATAACGTTTATCAGTGCCTTTCCCGGCAAATCACTGTTTATCAGATGACACAGGATGAGATACGCATGATGTAAAGGAGACCAGCTATGGCAAGAGGACCCCCGAGATTGCAGGGTATGTAGTCGCAAATAATACAAATGATAGGAGAATAATTATGAATGGTTTGAATATTGTGAACTGCGCTCTCACAGTTATTGAGAGAAACGGTATCGTAACCGTAGATGGTTTGTTCCATCGTTATGATACTGCAATTAATGCTTACGTCCCTGTAGGCATCGATGATATGCAGGCCTATGTTACAGAGGCATTTCCCACGATGTATGGTAGCATCTCAAAAAACGTCACAGATTATGCAATCTCTGTGTTAAAGCGCGGGGACTTTGAAGCAGAATACTCGGGAAGGTATATCCGCTTTGCGAACTGTGTTTTCGACACAGTTGAAAAGAAAGCAAGGGAATTTGATAAAGATCTGTATAAGAAGGTATTTACTTATGTCCCGTGCCATTACGACGAAGATGTCCATTCGGAAGTTATGGAGAAGGCAATTAAGGTATGGACAGGTAATGATACAGAAAAGGAAGAACTTCTGTACCAGATTGTTGGATATGCCATGCTTCACAGACCAACATTAAGGAAGGCTTTCTTCCTTGTAGGCCCCAAGCGCTCAGGAAAGTCAACTTTCTTGAAGGTTGTGAGCGGGATGCTCGGAAAGAATCAGGTATCTTCAGTCAGGTTTGAGTCTCTGGCTGACAGATTTGGGTTAAGTGAGCTCCCTGGTAAGTGTCTGAACGTTTCACCAGACCTTCCGGCTGTTAATCTTGGGCCGAAGGAGACGAGCATTATCCGCTCGTTAATATCCTATGAAAACGTATCTGTAGAGTACAAGTACAGAACATCGTTTTCTGTAAGAATTCCGGTGGTACTTCTTTGTGCCTGCAATGAGATGCCGGTTATGGATGATAAGTTTGCCGCGATGGTAGACAGGATCATCCCGATATCATTTGATGCCGAATTTGTTCAGGCAGAAAATGACGATCCTGACTTTGCAGAGAAGCTTGTTCGTGATCAGGATGCAATGACATATCTTGCCACTAAGTCGATGAACGCAGTATTAAGGGTTCTTGAGCGTGGCGAGTTCTCTATTCCGGCTTCGTCAATAAACCTGATTAAGGAGATTGACGAAAAGAATAACCCTGAAATTGCATTCCTTGCGGAACATGAAGCAGAGCATTTCACAGGTAGACGGACTGTAGAGGTATTTGAAGAGTTTCATAATTTCTGCAGTACTTACGGGATTGATCCTGATACATCTCAGGAAGAATTAAAAAAGATAATTTGCGCGAGGTTTGGACTTATTGCAAAGAGAAACACAGTAAATGGTGTTAAAAGCACGAGGTATATTTTGAAATAAATTACAGGCACCGGCTTTCGACTATAAATCGGAGGCCGGTTTTTAAATACAGGTTTTTGGACATAATAGTAATTTTTTATCTCGCAGATTAGATTGATTTTATTTTTTTTATTAATATGCATAATCGCCTTCTATGAAAGGAGGTGATCAAAATGCTTACAAAGCCAAAACCAAGAAAAGAATTTGAATGTATCCTATGCGGATATAAGCAGAGCAAATGGTTTGGAAGATGTCCTTCCTGCGGCGAATACTGCAACCCTGTAGAGCGTGAGGTTCCAGCGAAAAGATGGAAACAGCTGGAGAGTAAGAAACCAATAAGAACCAAGCGCCCTGTATGTAATTCACAAAAACAATTATTTAGCATCTTTACTGATGATCTTGAGACTTGTGTTATCACAGGGTGCAAATCGAAAGGCCTTTATGGTGTTCATATCCACCATGTTTTTGGCGGACCTAATAGATCGAAGTCTGAGAAATACGGATTTATAGTACCGCTGAGATATGACTACCATGATATGTCTGATTACGGGATCCACTTCAATCGCAAAATGGATCTTGAGTACAAAAAATTATGCCAGGAATATTGGCTGGCAAATATTGGAACAAAAGAAGAATTTATAAAGATCTTCGGAATGTGGTGGTGATTTTTTTCCATAATCTTAGCGTAACAAAATTGATCCCGTAATTACATCTGTTTTGTAATTACGGGATATCTTACTAAACCATAACAGGAGGAAAAAATTATGGTAGAGAAGAAAAATAAAAAACTTAATGACGAGCAGCAGAGGGTATTAGATTCCATCGTATCTAATAAGAAAAATGCTGTCATACTGGGAGATGCAGGAACCGGAAAATCGGTGTTAGTTGACGCAGTGACAAATGCTCTTACTGAAGCTGGAGAGCAGGTCGTAGTTTGTGCACCTACTGGAAGGGCGGCGGATGCTGTTGGAGGGACAACCATTCATCAGCTGTTTGGCCTCTCTTCCGGAGTTTGCTTGACAGAGTCCAGAAAGAGAATTAAAGCTTGCACAACTAAGGCTCTTAGAAACTCTACTACGGTCATCGTAGATGAAATCTCTATGGTACGTATGGATCTGTTTGAATCGATCGTGGCTTCTTTTGAAAAAATCAAGAAGCAAGGGAACCAGATAAGGCTCATATGTGTTGGGGATTTTCACCAACTCCCGCCAGTAGTTACAGATGCGGAAAGAGCAATCCTTGAAAAATTCTATGGTAGAGGAATTGACAATGGTTATGCATTTCAGTCGCAGGCGTGGGCTAAATGTAATTTTGATTATTTTGTCTTAAGGACTGTCATGAGGCAAGATGATGATATCTATATACAGGCCCTGAATAGAATGAAATTCAGAGATACTGCAGCAATTAGCTATATCAATGCCTGCGCATGCCCGGTGTATATAGAGAACTCTACAATTATTCTTCAGAAGAATTCGGATGTTGACAAGATTAATCAGGATGAGTTAAGGAGGATACCTGGGGATCTTTATACTATATACACACATGAGACGGGAAATCTTTCGCCGAGTGATCGTGTAGGTTATCCTGGTGAATTGCGCCTGAAGGTTGGTGCGAGAGTAATGATTACAGAGAATGATACTTTTAATGTAAAGTACGCTGTGATAAGTAATCCTAATGGCTTAAAAAAGCCACTCTTCCATAACGGCTCAATGGGCACGGTGAAGAAAGTCAACAGGAATTACTACGAATCAATGTATGACTCTGTAGTGGTGGAACTGGATTCTGGTGTAACCTTAGAATTATACCGGGCTAAGAAATGCGTATATGAGTATGGAATGGCTAAAGGCAAGGTCAAACGCAGATCAAAAGGAAGTATTAATCAGATTCCGTTGCGTCTGGCATATGCTTTGACATGTCACCGTGCACAGGGGATGACTCTTGATACTGCAAACGTCATGCCGGGAGGCTGGGCTCCAGGGCAGATGTACGTGGCACTCTCGAGAGTAAAGAGTATTAAAGATATGCATCTTATTCAAAAGATTAAACCAGAAGATATTATCCTTGATCCGCTGGTGGCGCAATTTTATCAGATGGTTGAAGCGATAATTGCAAATAACCAGGGACAATAATTAAATTAGAATTCAGAAAACAGCTTTGGGAACATAAACTCAGAGCTGTTTTTATTTTACCTGCAAAATGAATTTGGATAATAAATTTTGAGATATGCTGGATTAGTTTTTTGACATAATGGGATTCTTGTGTGGAAAAAGAGCATTACATCCGGTGTCTCCGTTTATGACTGTTTCCTTGAATATCATCTGGAAGGCTGCTATCATATTCTACGTGATTGATATTTGAAAGCTTATTTAGCTGTCTTTTTCCTTCTGAGATAATTGATTCTTCAGATTCTGATTCTCTTCCATCAATTGCTTTGTTATTACCTGGTACTCGGATATTACTTCCAAGGCCTGTTCCATGGTAGATTGTTTGTCTGATAAGTGCTGATCCATCCCGCGCCTCCAAATTAAGAATAGTGTTGACTGCCTGGTCTAATTGGATTTTTGATTTGCTAATAGTGTCTTGTAGACTTTTAAGCGTATCATTATATTTTTGACGGTTTAAGTTCTCCTGATGAATTTCGGTATCGATACCTCTTTTTGTCATTTCCCTGACCGAGCTTCCTTCATGAAGCATGGGGAGAAGTTCGGTTTGACGTTCCTTGTAACTTCTCATGTCTATCTTATTTGATTCTGAAAGGTGCTTATTGGCTGTGATTGCCCATTCTTCTTTGATCTGTTTTAGAAATTCCCGTGAATTCCAGTTGTTGGACTGAACAGTGATTCTTTTCCAGAGTTTTTCTTCAGAAGTATAGCCATTTCTTTCTCTAACTCGCACTTTCTGTTCTCCGGTTTTAGGATCGATTATAGGGATTCGATTGCCTTCTTCATCAAGGGCATATTCCTTTTTCTCCATTGATACCCAGTTCCCATTTTCATTTATCCCTCTGACTGTGCAAAGGGCGTGAACGTGATGATTATCTGGATCTTCGTTTTCACCGTTTTTTTCATGGTACGCCCAGTCAACTATCATACCTCTGTCTACTAAAGAGGTTTGAAGATAGGTCCTGCAATAATTTATAGATTCTTCTCTGGACCATTCATTAGGTATAGCAATTACAAGCTGCCGAGCGAATCTGCTATTAGACTTGTTTTGTACAGATTCAACTTCGTTCCACAGAGTTTCTCTGTCTAGAAATTTTTCGGGAGCGTTTTTGGGGAGAAGTATCTCTTCATGGACAATCTCTTCCTTGCCACTATAATGATAATTGGTGCCAAGACGCTCGCTATGTAGTTCGTTGCCGGATTGGTAGGCAGCCGCTGCAATGGCAGATTTGCCAGAGCTGGATTTTACTATCGACATTCTCAAATATGAAATGCTCATATACCTAACCCCTAATAATAACATAGATCTTTTGATTAAATGCCTTCCGCACAGGAACGCAATCACAGACGGGCCTTTGCCTGTCTGTATTGCGCCCTATCTTTTTTAAAAGATAGGGACTAAATTTCAGTCCCTATATGATAATTATCCTGAATTGAAGGATCCTGTTCAGTTTCCTGATATACACCTATGTATTTGGTGAAATGATTATCCTTCTCCTCGAGCTTTTGGAGATACTTAATGAGGCGGGAGAGACTTTCGCCTTCGATGGGAGCTTCTGTGATTGATTCAATTGCAGCTCCGATTTCAATTAACCTGTGGGTCCGTCTTTTTCTTTCTTCATCTTTCTGGCGAGCCTCAAGCTGTTTTAATTGTGCTTCATACTGCCTGGCTTTCTTTAACATCTCTTCAAGCCTTGCCTGTTTTTCGGCAACGCGTTCATCTAATGGCTTTGTTGATTTCATATAAGACCTCCTTTACATTGCCTGCCTGTGATGGCTGGGTTGAGCTTGTGTGGTTGATTGGTGCTGAAGATTATTTAGATCTTCCAGATTATTGCAAATAGATATTTTCTGAGTATCACTATCGTATCTGTAAATCGATCCTGTTAAGATTTCATTATTATTTACGACATCCCTATTTACGTCATTGCACATGACTGCGAGGTTTGCAGGATCATCCACCATGGATTCAGGTAAAAGTAATAGTTCGTGTATCGAACTACCGATAATAAATAGGGACTCATTTCCCATGATGCGAGATGCCTCCGACATTGCATCCTGGTTGAGCAGCTGTATTGATCCGTTAATACCTGAAGGATTAGAGAGAACATATATCTGAGGTATACCGTCAGAAGGAATTTCCTGACCCATCATTCCACTGAGGACTTCAGACATGGGCCTTAGTGAATATGGTTGGGATAGAGTATTTTGTCTTGCAATTGATAAAGTCTCATCGTCAGTAAGTTTCATCTGGGATTGTATCTTATGATTTACAAGGAAGCTCCCTTCCTGTCCATCTATTTCCACTTTGACTCTTGGCACCGCGATTAAGTCATTTACTTCTATATAAGGACAGTTGTCCTTAATAAGTGGATTAGAATCTCCGTTAATAAGCTGAAGGTATAAATTATCTCTGACCGCCTCCGAAGTGAGATCCCCAAGACTTATAGAGGGAGAGTGGGAGTAAGTGTACTCGGCCTGGCCTATCACGGATTCAGTTATTTCATTAAGTGAAATTCCGTTAACATAGTCTTCATAAAGCTCTTCGGGATAGATACATACACCTACGTTCTTATCCCCAATATATTTAGGAACGATGCTGTCTTTTGTGTTTTCATTAGTTTTCATGGAAGAGGATGCCTGAAAAGACTCGATCTGTTCACTTCCAGAAACTTTTTCATTAAGCTCATTAAGAAGTGTTTCTTTAAATTCTGTGTAATTCATAGTTAGTCTCCTTTCGATTGTATGGAAATGTTTTTTAGTTTTGGATCTTTAAAATACATATATTTGTTGAACCTATAATAATTTCCGAAAACGAAGGCTATCATTTCGTTTTTTGATCTCAGGCTCATGAGATCTTTTGAAGTTACAATGGGGCGATGAGCTCTGGAAAATTTGACATCTGAGGGTGAGTTTAAAAGGCCGCTCTTTGTGTATGAGATGTTTTCTATTTCATATTCGCCTGCCATGTTTGATACATAATCTATTGTTTTCTTATCCCCAGCGCCGGAGAGGAAAATTTTGATTTCGCACAGATTTAGTAGGACATCGGCCTGGTCTTTGTATAGTCCGCTAAATTGGGAGATATCCTGAAATAAGGTCCAAATTGAACAGTGTCGTGAGCGAAGTGTTGCATATGCATTTTCTATTCCGGGGATTTTACCGCACCTGGCTGCTTCATCAAGGATGATCCAGGTCATTCTTTCATCAGATTCTTTAAAATCAGACTCGCAGTATTTCAAAATTTGGATGGAGATGAGTCTGAAGATGGGTTGGTAGGTTTCTAACATTGATTCTTCTATAGCTAGATCAAGGCAGGTCCTGCAATCAGAAAGGACAGCGGGAGAGGTGCGGTACTCTGAGTTATAAAAAGAATAAATTATATCTGGATACGAGAAGACGTCTAAATATGTTTTTAATGTTGCCTCGACGTCTTGGATTGACTCGTTTTCATCTTTTCCGACAAACGATTTTAATTTATCCAGAACAATGTTGTATCCTTTTTGCTCTGCCAGGGCTACAACATCTTTGATCAGATCACCAAATGGTGTCCTTAAGATTTTCTGGATTGCAGGTATGAAGTCAACACCTTCCTTTATATAGAAGAATAATAACCCACTGAGTATTTTCTTGCCGTTCTGTTCAAAGTATGGATTGTCCCCGCCTTTACATACAAGAGAATCTGATATATCGGTGACGGCTTTTAAAATCATTGTGTCTGTGACATTTGGCTTATGGACTGCATAAAAGACATCCCAGCCATAGGAGAATCTGTTTGAAGGTTGGATAACTTTTATTAGATCTGCCCCTGTGGCTTTATAAGATTCAGTTCCTAAAAGCTTTTTAAAATGTTCTCCCTTTATATCAATTAGAGCCCAATTAAAAGGTTTTGTTTCTGAACTTTGGTTAAGAATGTTGGATCTTAAAACATTCTGGATCATTACCGATTTCCCGGATCCCGGCGTGCCGACGGTAAAAATGTTCACTCCATCAGAGGTCATGGGATAGAATATATATTTGTTGTCCCTTTTCCCAAGAAGAAAATTGACTGGTGTATCAGACAGATAATAATCAGGGATTGTAGGATATGATGCCTGTTTCTTAGCGAGACTATCTTCTTCAGAGACAATTTTCTTTCCAATAGCATCTTCAAAACTAAAATCTCTGTGGCCGCGCTTGTATCTTATTAAGTTTAAATAAATGTGATGAAGTATGAATGGAATAGGGATGCACCAGAGTACTGGCGGTGGGATGTTCAAGCGAAGAATGTCTTTGGAAAACATCGAAATTACCTGTACTGGTGATTCGATAATAGGATATAGCCAGATTCCAGAGAACCATATAAAATCTTTAATCTTCATATGCGCCTACTTTCTGAGATCAATTTGCAGCAGGCAGGTATCTGTTTTCATACTTAAATCTAAATAACCCCAAATCTTTATATTATGTCCAAAAATTAATACCTCGGGAATGGGATTCCAGATGATTACACGCCTGCAGTTATTTTTACGGGCGTATAAAAGTATAGATAAAAGTCTCACTGTCATTAGTAATCTTGAAAATATGGAATTGTGATTTTGTGCCTGCGAAAAATCATAAAAATCAATTAACGTCTTGTCTGCGATATATAACATTTATTCTGTTCTCCTTTCTACATAACAAGTATAGCGGGTCAATTAGCAACCTAATTTATGTTTTCGTGAATGGAGGAATATTTATGTTCAGATTACCTGAGACGTCAGACAAAAGCTTTGGAGAATATGTCAAAGTGTTTCGGAAGGAAAACGGTTTGAGAGCGCGTGATCTTGCGCAGCTGATGTTAAAGAAAAACAATATCGACTGGAGGGATGATTTGATGCTGGTAGAGTGTATACAGGGTAGAATTTACAGGTGGGAAACACTTAATAGCAGCCCGAAACCATGGGACTTGAAGATGCTTGCGAGAGTCATGGGGGTGACTGTAGATTTCCTGATGGTGTTTTTTTAAAGAAAGTAGATGAGCTTGCTAACTATGATCATGCTGGGTTTATTATGCAAAATGAATCTGATGGTAGCAGCTCATCTGTTCTGATTCGTGAAGCGCAAATTGTTTCATATGACGGGAATAGCGTTTGGCGGCGTGGCTAAGTGCTGTGTGTCACGAATTTAGATTTGTTTATATACATAAAATGCTATTTGGGAGCAGAATCTGCCAGATATATTTGCATCAGGAATCATATAATGTAGATTTATTTTGTCCCCGCTTTGTCAAGAAGGAAAAACGTTGTGGTCGTCACTGTGTAGATTTCAGCAGCGCGGCTAAGCGCTGCGTGCCAAGGTAGTAGATGGGTTGATAATCCTTAAGAAGATTTTTTGGAGCAGAATCTTCATAGCAGTTTTTTTTCAACAGAATCTGCATGCTGTAGTTTTTTTAGATCCACCTTGGCAGTTCTGCAGGTAGTTATACTTAGTAGTTTGGGAGTTATCCATTCTTGGCAGATAACATTAGATACTACAATAAAAACTGCTTGCGCTTTATCTAATTGTAAGCTATAGTACTACATTTTTATTTACAAAAAGAATAGTAGAACTTCCTGTCTTTTTTTTCTAATAAAGACTGTTTTTGATTAAAACTGCTGAAATAGGCATGGTTGACAGCAAAACTCGATTTTCAAAATTGCAACAGACTTCCCTTTACTATGTGACAGACTTGTTAAATAAAAAAATAATCAAAACGGTTGATTCATACTAAAAAACATGGATCTATTTTTTTACATAATAAAGCTTAATTAGCAGGATCATGACTCAAGTTATGCAATGCAAATGTAACGCTTGAAATATATAAGTATTGAAGAAGTATATGCAGAATAGATAAGAAATGAAAGCAGATAATAAAAACTATAAAGATCCCTTAGATAAGCCTGTACTTGGTCACTTTATACAGCTGAATACATCTCCGAAGGTATATCATGCTCTTTGTGCTTTAATAGATGAGTCACCGTATGCTACTGCGGTATTTTTCTACTGCGCCATGAGATGTTCTAAGTATAACCATATTAATATGTATTTACCTGATGTATGTGAAATCATTGGATGCAAGATACGCAACTTATATTATAGTCTTGAAATTCTTGAAAAGTATGGCTTTATTAAGAAAATAGGTGGGCACGGATCTCATTCATTTGATGTAAATGCACTTATCACATGGAAAAATGCCGTAATAGCGCGTGAGATATGTATGGCAAAAGGTAATGTATTTGCTGGCCCTATAATAATTCCGGGAAGTGATACGCCCTGTGAGAATCTGAAATTTGAGAATTTTACGCAGATTAGCTCAACACAGGTTGTATTAAAGACTATATCAGATATTGCGATTAATAGTCCGAGTGGCCTAAAGATTGCACTATATATGGCTATGAACTGTAATGATAAGAACGAAATAGAGATTAAAAGATCTGATATAGCCAGGACCGTTGGATGCAGTGAAAAGTCTGTTTCTGTGGCAATTAAGCTGTTATCCAAATATAACATCTTGGAAGCAAAGAGACGGGATAAAGTCGTTACATATTACCTCAATACCGAGTTTACCTTTAAGAACAAGGCGAGAAATATTGAAAAATTTGAGTATATGGGTGCCCTTCAAAAGCAGTATAAGGACATTGATGATGGAATTGATGGAATTCTTGAAAACAAGAAAAGAGAGTAAGCTTATTGAACAAAGAAGTCTTTTTATGTTCTGACATGGGTTTAATTCTGATTCATTTTCAATGCTGTCAGTTGTAATTAATATGATGGATTTGGAAAGCAATGGACAGTGGGGTATGTCACCTCGGAATCTGCATGAATACTGGATTTGTGGAAAAGTGGACAGGGTGGACAGGGGGTTGCTTATCTTTTATATAATAACAAATTTCCAGCAGGGAGGGTCAAGCGATGGGGCGCAGCCCCAGGGCTTGGATGAGAATTTTAAAACTGTTTCGATACAAAATTCCAATCTCTTTTTAACAAACTGAAATCAAACACCAAAACACACAGTTTTTATCATAAAACCATCTTGTCAATTAAATAAATCTTCATAATAATAAATAAGACAGAATTTTATTATTTTCAAACTTATGCATTATTTAAAATGTTACTTATAAAATTTTATGATAGATAAAGGAGATTAAAATGACATGAATACAAAGTTTTTAACAAAGATTTTAGCAATAGCAGGAGCAGTAATAATAGGTGGTTTTTCTTCAATCACATCTTATGCGGTTGATTATACAACATATCAGCCTGGCGAAGGACCGCATAGATATGCGTATCCTTACATTACAATAGCTACTGATTATGGTTATACAACCAGTTGTAAGGTATATACTCTTGAAGTAATCGAAGCAAAATGGGGTACAAAAGCAAAAGAATTATTCCTTGAGGGAATGAAGACGGGAGATTATTTCGATTTTAGAGCATATATTGGTAACTATAGTTCAAACCTTTGGAGTATTATAACGCCTTTGTATGACCGCTCTCGTACTTATGAAGATGATGTCGTACTCGGCAGAGAATTATACGTGTTTAGTTTCCTTGGTCCTTATGCAACTGCTACTGATTATGAAGAAGCACTTGCACCATATGGATTTACCAAAGATACGGTATGGACAAGAGATGGTATGAATGAAGCGGCTAAACTGCCTAATGATACTTTTGTGCACCCAACCAAGCAGGATTATATAGCAAAGCATAGAAGTGGCCGGTCAGCAGACGCATCAAGCGTAGCAAATTCTTCAGAGATTGAAGCCTTAAAGAATTACGCAGGCAATAGTGCTGAATTTAACGCATATAATTATTACACAAGGTATGCAGATCTTCAGACAGCACTTGGGGCAAATGGTGATGCACTGCTTAATCACTGGAATACTTCTGGTAAAGCTGAGGGAAGAATAGGAAATTGATTTTGAATATGATAGGTATTGACCTTTAAAACAACTGAGCTTCGGGATAATCCGGGGCTCTTACTTTTTACAATTTTCTTTTCAAGCCCTGGGGCTGCGCCCCATCGCTTGACCCTCCCTGCTGGAAATTTGTTATATTAATAAAGATTAGCTTACCTATGTCCACTATGTCCACTTTTGGCTCAAACCCAGTATTCATGCGGGCTTTGAGCGGACAGACCACTCTGTCCAGATTCTGTAAATATAACTTTTCCAATACTTGCATCAAAAAAGTAATGCGACCGGCAATGACGAATTATTTGATGAAAAGGATGTTGATGGAGGTGAGATTTCAAGAAAGATATTGGAAGTTCATGCACTCTTATAATGATCAGGAAGGTATATAATAAAAAAAGTAACACCAATTCATGATAGATAGAAAGGACAAAGAAAATGAAAAATATAATAAAAAGCTTCATGCTCTTTATGATGCTCTCGATGCTTTTCCCTACAAAAGTATCGGCGAGTTCAACATATGATGCTGAAGTAAATAAGATATTATCAGGAATACAGCCTTCTTGGAATACTGAGGAGAAATTGTTTTATCTTCATAATGCTTTGGCATTCCAAACAGAATATGATTTAACTTATAGAGATAATGAAAATTATGAAATGCGTGGAAGCGCTTATGATGCAATAGTCAATCACAAGGCTGTGTGTTCAGGATATGCCCGGGCATTTAAAGATCTCTGTGACCGAGCAGGAATTCAATGTGAAATAATTACAAGTGAAGAAATGGATCATGCCTGGAACGCTGTAAAGCTAAATAATCACTGGTACTACATTGATGTAACTTGGGATGACGGTGACAGTCCTTCAGATTTAGCTTATAACTGGTTTTTAAGAAGCGAAACTGGCATGAAAACTCAGTATTGGAAAAATGGAAAACATTGGGGTGATGATTGGCGAATCAATTTTCACGGTCCGTATATTAATGGGAAATACAATGATAAAACATACGATAAGATGAATTGGGGTAATATTGAGCATCCTGTTGCATGTGTCTCAAATGGAATAGTTTACGTTGATGATAGAACAAAAACTGTTAAAAATGGAAGTAAGGAAGATAAAGTTCTGTTATGCCACTATGCCTGCAATAAGAAAAAACCTAAAGTAATTGCTGAGTTTAATAAAGAAATAGTTACAGGGGCTTTTGCAAAAGGAAATAATGTATATATTTCGATTGGAAATGATATATATATTTATCAATCGAAAACCTCAAAAATCCAAAAAATATATAGCTTGTCAGAAGATGAAAAGAGAGTAGGAGATATTGATGCCATTTCCTTAACGAGTAAAAATCTTAAATATGATTTACAAACATATCGTGACATCGGGATGTATCCTATAACGTCAAGTCATAGCGTTAGTTATATTAGTACAAATACTAAACTGATCGGGCTTAAAATACAGGGAAAGAGTTTACAGAATATTCAAAAAGGAAAATCTGTTACTCTTAAAGCATCCCCTAAGGGAAAGAAGTTAAAATGGACAACCAGCAACAAAAAGATTGCCACGGTTTCAAACGGAAAAGTAACAGGAAAA
>JAEEGL013049266.1_pt1 | contig 41238 bp, 19 predicted proteins | sample 9134231 | NCBI WGS metagenome assembly JAEEGL01 (sample SAMN16246548, study PRJNA631951) | gut metagenome | biome: gut microbiome; feature: rumen; material: fiber-attached | host: Bos | place: Iran: Karaj | collected 2018-10
TATGACCTCTGTCCCGTCGATATAAAGGACAGCCCCGTCGTCGCTCACCACCTTGAACTGGTGGATTCCATCAGCATCCGCCCTGAACCAGCAATCAAAGAGATATCCGAAATGATCCTTTTCAGGCTCGGTGTCGATCTGTATCCAAGGCATAATACCTTCATGGACAACTTCTCCTCTCCAGACCATCTGCGAAGTGGTCATGAATGATCCTTCATATTTCTTGAAGGAAACGCCTTGAACAGTAGGCTTGACATCTGCCGCGGGAAACACAGGAGCCTCCTTAAAACTGGCCTTTAGCTTGTCATAATTTTCCAGAAGGCGTTTTGCCTCCATGACACCACCGGCCCATTCGCCTTCAGCCATGCGGTCGATTCCATCCCTCTCGATCACTCGGCGGACAAGGGCATCAGCGCCCTCCTGTATGCCAAGGACAGGATTCTTATGCATTTGGAGGAAGCAAAGCGGCATCTCGGCCGTCTCGACTCTGTCATGGAGAACCTTATCGGAAGCGACCGCTTCTTTAGCAGCGGCGAAAATCTTCCGGCCTTCGGTAATAAGTTCATCAGTGTACATCGGATCAGAGGCGTTGATGTAGCAATCCGAGTGGATGCCAGGCCTGCGAAGGATGCTGTCCGAAAGTGCGATGTAATCCCTGACATATTTGCCGGCGGCCCCATAGTAACCGTCAGTGAAATCCTCGATCAAAGCGTCAACGTCCGCATCCGGGTTCCACATCAGCTTTGAGAGAAGCCAAGCGCGCAGTTCCTTCAATTCGCATGAGACTGTCTGGTAATCACCTTCTTCCAATATTCCGATAGCGTTGTTGTCACGGAAGTCCTTGATGTGGGTTGCCATGGTCTTCCAATTGGCCACCGGGAGGTTGTACTGGGCGAAGTCTGTCACGTAGTCCCAGATGTAAAGATGAGGGGCGATCGCGGACCAGTCCTTGAGATCCTTCATGAAGGCGACATTCTGCTCGCAGTCGTCATAGTCATGGAACATGCAGCACTCGATACTGCAGAGGCGGATCACCACATTGTCTCTCGGAACTATGTTCTTAGGAGCGTGGCGGGTGTACTGGTAAGCGAAAGTTCCGATGAACTTGTCCGGGAACTCATCCTTGACAGCGTCCGCTACCTGGTTGACGAACCAGACCATAATGCCGGACTGGCCGCCATATTTCTCGGCAAGAGCCTCGCACTCTTCGCATTGGCAATATAGGCGGTTGTCCCCTTGCTCCATCGAATAGATCAGGAAATCTGGGTTCTGCCGCATGACGTTCCTGATCTTCTCCGTGCAGATCCTCAGCACATCGGGATTCGAGAGACATAGCTGGGAGTAACCGGAAAGGCGCTCACCGTCCCTGAAACTGAAATACTCAGGATGCTCGGCATAATACTCCGCTGGAGTCATCAGATAACCCATGGCGTGGACTCCCCAATAACCCTCGGCTGTGCCAGGAAGCGTCTCACCAGGCTTTTCCCCTGGCAGGTTGACGAAATTATTCCTCATTCTTCCAGAGAAAGCGGGGTTCACACGTACATCAAGATAGCAGTTGTCGCGGATTATTATCCCAGGCTCCTCGTGACGATTCAATTCGGAAAACTCCCAAGAGTCCATGTGAGGAGCCACGCTCACCTTGCTGGAATACCACCTGCAACCGAGCTCTTCCTCAAGGAAAGAATAGACGGCGTAAAGGGTACCGCGGTTGCTGCCTCCCCAGAAAAGGATGTCGCCTCCCTTGCTGGTAAGAGTGAAGGAGTCGTCCCTGTCCACCGGCTTGACCGCCCCTGGTACCAGGGCCTCAGTCAAGGAGTTATAGCCGACAATCAGCCGTTTTCCTTTCTTGCCTCCGTCAAGTCCCGCCACGGGCAGATCCGCTCCGGAGACTTCCTTTATCCAATATTTCAACTCATTAGCGGCGTACTTCTCAGAGGGGGTAGCGTCTTGGGAGATAATGATCGTGTAGTCAGAGCCACCGTTGTTGAACAACTTGTGGTTGCCGCATGAGGCGGCCAGCAGGATGGCGGCCACCAGGGATAATAGATGTTTTAGATTCTTCACTTCGTTCAGAATGACAAATTAGCTCGTTCAGAATGACAATTTTGATCGAACTGATTGACAATTAAGTTCGTACTGATTGACAATTTAGTATGAGATGATGATGGTGGGGTCGAGAGGATAGCGGCCGAAGTCTTTGCCGTATATGGCAAGGCCACCGTCAAGGTCCTCAGCGGGCACGTTGAAACGGAGCTTGACCTGTCTTGTCTTCAGGATCTCACCGGCAGGAAGGCCATTAAGAGGCACGTCGATCTTCACAAGCTCGCCATAGGAACCTCCCTCACGCATCTCACGGACATAAGGCTGGGCTCCCCATGACAGGATGCCCCTGTGGTCCGCCGGATCGTCCTTGAGATCCACCTTCCCGATAACCTTGCCGTTCACGGAGACCTCCAGCTTCGAAGGCCAGAGTGTAGTGTCAGTCATGGCGTAGGAGTTGAGCGACTTGCAATGGTCGAAAGTGCCCTTGCCCTGCATGTAATCGCCCTCGATCTCGTTTCCTTCCCTGTCTTTCCCGAACTTCTCCTTAGCGGAAGCCTCGAACAACAAGGTGGCCGAGCGGACGCCCTCAAGGTCAAGATCCTTCGGCAGGTCTATCGTGTACTCGAAATATCCATGACCGAAACCATTCTCCTTGAGGCCCTCATAGATTGAGGACTGGCCATTGGACCACTCAGCGGCGGTGTAAGAGGCCGGAGTGAAGGTCAGGATCCTGGTCTTGTCCGTGGCAGGGACTTTCCCGTTCTTCACCCTGAAAGTGGTGAAATTGCGGTGGAGAACCTCGCCTTTGTCATTTTTCAGGACCATCCTGAGCCAATACAGGCCAGTCTCCTCGGGAACATTGACTTTCTGGCTCGCCACCGGCTTGCTGAGCCAAGGCTCAAAGGCCACGGGAATAGAGTTCTTCTCATATTCCTTAAACTCGCCAAGGCTATTATACCCAACGAGTTCCGTCTCAAGGGAGAGTTTCCCGGGATCCTTTTCTGTCATGAAAGAGCCATAGAAAGACAGCGGAACTTGCTCGCCGGGTTTGTTATCAGTCCAGAGATATTTCACCGGGGAAATATAGTACAGGCTCTGGAAGTCAGAGACGGTCATCCCGGGAACGAGGTCGTCCAGGCCGTCGATCTTCGGGGAGCGGTCGTACTTTACATATCCGTTCCACTCGTTGATGACATCGTGATGCTCTGTGTAGAGCCATCCGGCGCACTTGGGATAACGGCGGAAGAGATCAATCATGATATGGTAGTCCCAAGTGAAATCGACATCGCCGGCGCTGCCGTGATATCCCCAAACGTCACCGCACTCGCTATTGATCATCGGCACATCCGTCTGGACATTGTCGCCTATGTAGTTGAAATGGCTTCCGGGATAGGTGTTGTCGCAATAGTATTTGATCTCCCTTTCCCAATCCCAACCGGGCTTATAGGAATGCCAGGAGTTGATGTCGCTCTCGACATGGTCCTGGTTGCAGGCGCTCTGGTCCTCGACAAGACGTGTCGGATCCAGACTCTTGGTCAGACGGTACATCGACCTTACCCACTCCTGGGCGTCTTTGGTGTACACATGGTCCTTGTCGAAAAGTCCCCAAGTCTCGTTGAAATTCACGTAAGCGAATATTGACGGATGGTTATAATCCCTCTCGACCTGGCCACGGAGACAGTGCTCCCAATCCTGACGGGCTTCCGGAATAGGCTCGCCCCAGAAGTTGGGGGTGTCAGCCATGATCAGAAGACCGAGTTTGTCGGCCCAGTAAAGCTTGCGGGGAATTTCCACCTTGATGTGGATCCTGTTACCGTTCAGACCGAGTTTCTTTGAGAGCAGGATCTCGTTCTTCATGAACTCGTCGCTGGGGAAGGTATAGAATCCTTCCGGATGGTAGCTCTGGTCCAGGCAAAGCTGCAGATAGATGGGTTTGTTGTTGAGAGCCACATATTTATAGTCGGCTCCGGGGAATTTGACGGTCCCGATCTTCCTTTGGCCGAAGTAGCTGTCCACGGAATCATCCTTGATCGAAGCCTTGACTTCATAAAGGAAGGGATCGTCCAAGTCCCAAAGGTGCTGGTCCTTTATCGGAATCACGAAAGAAGCCTTGTCCTTGCCGCTGATGTCAGAAGTGAAAGTCTCCTGGCCACCGGTCTTGAACTCCAACTTGAAGGTCTCGCCCTGGGCTGCGGGAGCTGCGAGGACGACATCAACCTTGACCGAAGAGTTGTCGATGTCCGGGCTGAAATGGAGGGAGCTGATGTAGTTCTCTCCCCTGGCCTCAAGATAAACTGTCTGCCAGATGCCACGGACGTTACCGTACCCCTGCTTGCCATAGAGGTGGGAATTATTGGAGGTGTCATCCGCCTTGATGATCAAGGTCTGGCCCTTCCCGAAAGCCACGTCTTTAAGCTCGCACTCAAAAGGTGTGTAACCACCCTGATGGCGGCCAACCTCCTTGCCGTCCAGCCACACCTGGGTGTCCCAGTCGGATGCTCCGACCACGAGATAGACCCTCTTGCCCTTCCAGGATGAGGGGACCTTGATCTCACGGGCGTACCAACCGATGTCGCCCTTGTCCTCAACTTCGGAAAGCTTTGAGCCCCAAGGGAAAGGAACCTGAATCTTTTCCGTCATGGCGGTCAAGTCACCGTCAGAAAGGACTTTGCCGGCGGCCGCCTCATCAAAGGTAAAGGCCCAATGGCCATTGAGGTTGATCCACTCAGCCCTCTCAAAGTCCGGCCTCGGATGCTCTGGAAGCGGGATCGACTCCGTTGTCTTATTAGAGGCGCATGCGCCCAAAAGCAATATGCCCGCAAAGAGCAACGCATTGACAATCTTTCTCATATTCATTGAATATTAATTATTTCACTTGTTTGATCCCCTTCGGGAGCTTGATGTTGGAAGCGACGGTCCCGTCGGCTTTCTTCTCATGACGGACAGAGATGACTCCGTAGGGTGTGGGGAAGGTTCCCTCGGCCCACTGGAGGTCGCCAAGGTGAGGTTCGATCCTGACCTGCTTGAACCCGACCCCGACCGGCTCAATGCCCAGGACATGACGGCTCAGCCAAGTCGTGGGACCGGAGGCCCAACCGTGGCAGAAACTGTGGCGAAGGCCAACGTAGCACCATGCGCCTCCGTCAGCATGGATGTCGAACTTGCCTTCCGGGACGATCTCGTCGATCCTGGCGGCATTCTTGGCGTCGGAATAGTTGAAGTCCTCCCAGAAAGTGGTGGCGCCCAGGTCAAGCATCTTTCCCCAATATTTTGAGATCAGATCCATCGCCTCGGCGTAACGCCCACCCTTGGCAAGGGCCTCAAGCAGGTAGTAGCCCATGAAAGAGGTGAACTTCTCAGGACCATTCTCGAGAATAATCTTGGAGGCTTTTCCGGCATCCAGCATGTCTTGGATGGCCAGAAGCGCCGCCGCCTGACTATTACCTTTATTATCAGGAATATAAGTCCGCATAGATTTCGCGACATCCCCGCATTTCACCTTCAGGGTCTTATCACCCAGCCAGCCGCACATCTCGGCTCCCGCCTCAAGAGCCCTGACAGTAAGGGCCTGCAGACCGGCGTGGATGACATCCGGCTTGTCATTGGAAGGCCAATCGATAAAGCGGCCGTCGGAATAGGCCTCTTTCGATCCTTCGACGTTCTTCATCACATTCTCAAGCAACTGGACAAGATACGCTTTTTGCTCCTGGAGATAATCCATGTCCCCGTACCACTGATAAAGATGGTGGTGAATGATAATCCACCATAGTGAATATGAGCAGATTCCGTTCATCCATCCTTCGGGAGTCCCGTCCCTGACATAGTCAAGGCTCTTGCGGACGACCTCATGGTTTCCGAACACGGTCCCGACGGTCATCACCTCCGGATGCATATCCCCGATCCAGACAAGACGGTCGCGCTTTACTCCATCCCAAAGATATTCCTGCATGTTGAGGTGGACGGTGTAAGCGCCTGTCTGCCAGATGTCGTCGAGCCTTTTGTCGCTGCAATGGAAAGAGCCAAGATAAGGAATATCCCTGTACTTGGAAATGGCCCGGACGGCCACCAGGGCGGTCTGCTCGTCATCGCCAAGATAGTCCAATCTCGCGAAACGGAAGCCGCTGTTGCCATATTCAGCAACCCCAAGCCAAGGAACGGAGATCTCGAAGTCCCTGACGGCGTGGTCGTTGGTGGCGGTGCTTCCCTCTTCGGTCACATCGCTCAGCGCCTCGCTCACGGATTCTCCAAGGACCAGCCGGAACCTTGCCGGATCATGACTCCCGGACATTGCCCGGACAATCTGGATCCCACCTTGGATCTCCTTACCGAAATCGAGAAGGACAGAACCGCCGGGAAGAAACTCCGTCACGTGCTCCTCCGATGTGGAGACTTGACCTTTATAAGGTCTGAGCAACACCTGGTCATCAGTCACTTTCCCGTTTGCCAGAACGATCCTGGTCGGGGAGATGTACTCCGTCACGAATTCGGAGGCTGAGGAATTGTCTTGGGATGCGGGAGCGCCGGATCCGGAGCATGAGCTTATCAGTCCCATGGCAAGGATAACGGCAATCGGGGATAATCGTCTCATTGTCTGAAAGTTGTCTAAATATATAAATTCAAGCCTAAACCAATAACATGTTCGGCAGGCATTCCATTAAAGGCGTAATATAAGTAATATGTCTCAAACTCAAATGTTTCCGAGATCTTGTAGTCACAGGCGACATAGTGCCTGGTCTTCTTCCACTGATCGCCCCAGGTGAACACTTCAGCGGCGAGATAAGGGCTGAACCGGGATCCTGGGATGGCATACTGAACCTTCAGGCGGGAACGCAGCACATCGCTCTGCTCTCCGATCTCGGGAGTCCACCCATGCTGGTAGCGCTCCCTTATCGAGACCTTCAATCCACCTTGCTTGAGGGAGGCCGTCAGATCGGCCACGGCCTTATGTGTCAGGAATGAAGGCTCCCTGATGAAGTCGTAGGCCACGTCCGCTTTCAGCCATGGAAGCAGTTTGACGCCCACCGTGGTCCTGGTGTACCAGCACTCAAGGCGTTTGTACTGATAATTGTCATGCTCGAAATAGAAGGTGGCGAAAAAGGGACTCTTCCCGAAGTCGTGATTTACCTCCAGGAACTCCCAGCCTCCGAAAGTGTTGTCCTCGCCCTCCTGCGCCCCCGACGGGACGGAGGCCAGAAAGAGCGAGGCGATAGCGAATAATGAATATAAAACCTTAATCTTCAAATTATTCTCAACTTTAATTATTCAAAAACGGCTCCGGGGGTATCTCGTCGTAGTAAACACCGGTCCTCCTTGGATCCTTGACCTTCATGTCCCATCCGACCTGTCTCAGATGAGTCTGGACAAGATAAGAACTCCTTGAATATGTGGGATCTTTTTTCCATGCGGCGTTCGCCAGGGTGAAATAGATGCTCACGAGATCTTCACCGAAATAATGGTGCCACGAAGTACCCAGAATGCCATCCATGCCGGTCTCATGGGCATACCTTCCCTGGGACACTGTCCCGCTCCTGTCCATCCAGGGGCAAGTCAGGGTCGGGAAACCAAGTCCACGGAAATAATCCAGCGTCGGATAAGAGTCCTTCGCTCCCCCGTAGAACCAGTCGCAGATCACAATATCCCTGGGAAAACCGAGGAAGCCGGCCGCGGTCTCGGGGGTTCCGTTCGCATAGAAACCGTCCCATCTGGCGTCTCCCCTCTCGAGTAGCATGTCATGCCACATCATAGCCTTCGCCCCACGGGCGGCCACAGTCTCGCGAATTGCCTTGATATGACTCAGAAACAGTTCTGAATAAGGTTGTTTGATGCATTCCGGACAGCTTGGAGGATCAGCCTCATCGCCTCCAATGTGGAAATATGGAGGATTGCCGAAAGCCTCATGCAACTCTGAGATCAGGTCCTGGATCAACTTGGTGGCCTCAGGATTGGAGAGGCACCAGTTCCATCCTCCGGAAGGCTCGAACAAAGGCTGGTGCTCCGGATCGAGATCCAGGCCAGCGTGTTTCCCGGCGCCTCCCCTTGCCATTGTAGCGTGGCCGAACACGTTGATCTGAGGAATCAGGGTGATCCCAAGATCATCAGCGATGGCCTTTAACCTCTTGACCTCATCTTTGGTCATCGAACCGTCAGGCCACCCGTACCAGGGAGCGACATCACTCTTGAAAGAGCCCCAAGGCTCGATCACAGCGTAATTCAGCTTGTAATAGGCAGCAAGCCGGACAAGCCGCTCCACTTCCCAGGGCTCGGTCTCATGGAACCAGCAAATATGTATTCCCCTGAAAGTGAGCCCGGGACTGTCTTTAACCGAAGCCACGGGGACTATCCACCCCCGAACCTCCGAGGTTCCCCTCGCCGGAATAGCGATCTGCCTTAATGAATACAGGGCATATCTGACCCCCTGCAGGGTTCCCGCCTTGATTTTGACTTCTTTGGAGTCTATTTCAAGGTCATATTGCCCCTCTTCGGTAACTTTCTTCCGGCCAGTCACCGGAATGACCTCCGGAGCGAACTTCCCATACCACTCCTTGAGATGTTTCTCAGCCCAGATCGGAGCGTCCTCATCCGGGCAGGACAGGATCACTGTCTTGAGTGGGACATAATCAGTCGGGGATATTTCCGAATACACAGGTTCCGGACATATCACCGGGGCTATGATATTCTTGTTCGCCTGACCGGTCGCGGATAAGCACAGCAGCCCAAGGAAGATGGATATGGTTAATCTATTCATTATAAGCTTTGGATCTCAAGGTTAACAGGTCCCACCAGGCCGGCGGGCTCAAGTTTGGAGTCAGGCCTGAAATATGTCCAGACAAAGAAGGCTTTACGGTCTTTGGAAGGCCGGGGTGTGTCCTTCATAAACCAGTCCGGGAAGGCCTTGATTCCTTTGCCGAAGGTCTCTCCGCGATCGTAACCCCACTCAAAATCAGGCTCATAGCGTTCGTCACCGATAAGTCTGTTGGCCCAGTTGGTGGTTACAGCCACCGAGATGGTATTCGCTCCGGGCTTAAGGAATCCGGTCACATCGGCCTTATAAGGAGGGTACCAGAGGGTGCATGCTTTCTTCCCGTTGATCATCACCTCCGCAAGGTCGTTCAGCTCGCCCAGGTCGATGACAACCCTCTTGTCCTTGGAGAGGTCGCCCTTGTCCACCTGGACTGTGGCTGTGTAGGTCGCGGTGCCGGCGAAGAAATTGAGACGCTCGTCATCCGACTCGCTGAAATCCTTGAGCTTAAACGAATTAAGCGAGAAGGGCTCATCCATCTTCGGTTTGAGTTCCACATCCCATTCGTCACCGACCGGCTTGGTCACGCTCGATTTGGCCACATAAAAGGGCTCTTTCTTATAATTGGATTTGCCATGGTTCAGGACCACGAACATGGATTTACCAGGTTCGAGTGTCATTCGGAGCGAATCCTGTGCGTTCACTTCAATTCCTCCCGCCAGGGAGATCTTTCCGGTGTAAGGATCCCACGCCTCAGGAACGGGCTGGTTGCCGTCCATCCGGCTCCGCTCAGGGACCGGAAGGGTAATCACGACCGCCGAGTCCTCATGGTTGGCGGTGAAGAAAAAGTCGGCGTCAGCGGTCTTCCTGTGGATCCAGTTATCCGCCCTGTCCTCAAGAACCCCTTGACGGAGCATCATCTGACAGCGGGTCAAATAGCGGAAGAACTCCTTACCCGGCTCGAACCAGGTCTGGTTGCGGCCGAAATGGGTACCCCACCATCCCATGCCCATTCCGGGCTGGTACCGGTCGTCAAACGGCTGGTGGACCCAGTGATGGAGGAAGAGAAGGTTGGTTCCCGAGAGGAAGGTCCCGTCAGCCGAACGCTTCAGATAGGCTGGATCCTCGGTGTAATGGCTGTTGGTGGGCCAACCGGTGAAGGCCTCGGCCCCGACGATATTGATTCCCGCCTCCTTGGCCTTGTCAACTATAGTCCTGCTGATTCCACCCTTGCTGTAGGTCCAGAACTCTCCCATCGGAAGATCTGAGATCGCTACCGACTCGGCGGTGCTGAACGGACCGGTATAAGGCTCCCAGAACAGCTTGAGACCCTTGGCGTGGATCTTGTCCCGGGCGACTTTGAAACCATTGTCAATGAACAGCCTGCTGATAGTGGCCTTCATGTCCTCGTCAAACTTTTTCACATCCTCAGCTCCCGGAGTCACACCCTTGAGGGCGAACATCGGAACCGGATCGTACCCATGTTCCTTGGTGAACTCCTCCCTGAACCCTTCGGTCCAGTTCTGGTCACCAGCCTCATAGCTATCTATCAGCATGTGGGTAAAGGACTTACCGAAAAACTTCCCGACATGTTCCTCAAGAGGATCCAGGACATTGTCCCAATGGAAGGCGTTCAGCTCTGCGCTCATCTTGTCCACCTCGAAGCACTTTCCAATCAGCTCATCCGGCACCGGATGCGGGAAAGCCATAGTGCAGGCATGCCCAATGCGGAAAACAGTCCATTTCCCCGCGGGAGCGTCCCAGGTGAGATTACCAGAAGCGTCCATATTGGCGGTAAGGTCGATGACTTCGTCCTTCCTGGCATCCTTCTTCGCCGGGACAGCCATCACGGCTATGTCATGGAACTTGGTCGCCTTTGCCACGAAATTGGTGTAAAATGAAAAGGAAGGCAGGTCCGGCACAGGAAGCGCCACCTTCACCTTACGTCCCCCGGTCACCGCGGTCGAGCTGGAGACCACAGTCCGCATTCCCTTGTCCTCATCGATCCAGGGGCCACCTGTGGTGCTGTAGCCCGGGGAGTTGTGGAGACCGACCTTGAGGCCGAGCTCTTCAGCCACCTCCGCGGCATAATATATCGCTTCCCAATACTTGGGACTGCGGAAAGTCTGGTCAGGCCAAGGATTATTGCCCACCGCGCCTTCCGACTCCTGGACCGCCGAAGTGAGGTTGAAGATCGTCGCCCCGGCTATTCCGGATTCACGCATAGCCTCGAGATCCCTGCGGATCCCTTCCTTGGAGAAATTCGGGCCCATCCAATGCCACCAGACATAGGGACCGTACTCGATCGGCGGCTGGGCGAACATCCCAGCGAGGTCGGAGGTGGTCGGGGAGTCCGTAGACTTCTCGGAACAGGCCGACACTCCAAGCAGCAGAGTCAATGAAAGAAATATGCCTATGATTCTCCTCATGGTAATATCAGTTATTCGGTTTTCAGACGGATATCAGCGGAAGAAGCTCCAACCATAACCTCGGGAAGTCCCTCAGGGATAATGAATTTACCCTGGGATTCGCTCCAATAGCGAAGGTCTTCCCTGCGGACCGGAATAGTCACAGTCTTGGTCTCGCCCTTCTTGAGGTGGACTCTCTTGAAGCCCCTGAGTTCCTTGATAGGAGCCTTGCCCTCATACTCGGGCAGACGGGTATAGACCTGGGCGACCTCGTCACCGTCATATTTGCCGATATTCTTCAGCGTGAAGCTGACCTCAACATTCTCGCCCTTATCCTCGACCTTCAGGTTGGAATAGCGGAAAGTGCTGTAGCTCAATCCGTAGCCGAAAGGATAGAGGACATCTCCCTCGAAGTACTTGTAAGTACGCTTGGTGATGTCATAGTCATCAAAAGGAGGAAGATCCTCGATCCTGTTGTAGTAGGTCAGAGGCAGCCTTCCGGCAGGGTTATATTTGCCGAAAAGGACATCAGCCACGGCGGTGCCGCCCTTCTCGCCAGGATACCAGGCGTTGACGATGGCAGGAAGATTCTTATCCTCCCAGAGGATTGAGAGCGAGCTGCCGGCTACAAGCACCAGGACTATGTTCTTGTTGATGTGGTAAAGTTCCTGCAGGAACTCCTGCTGGTCAGCGGGCAGTGTCAGGTAGTCCCTGTCTTTCCCTTCCCTCTCGATGGTCTTGTTGATACCCATCACAGCGATCACGACATCGCTCTTGGCGGCCATCTCGCCTGCCTTTCCGTAGAGAGCTATACGGCCCTGTCCGTCAAGCACCGGCGGCCTCCAGCTGAGTTTCGCGACCGCGTAGTCCAGGTTGTTCCAGTACTCGGCTTTGAGCTGGTACTCCTTGCCGGCCTCAAGATTGATCTTGACATTGTCTGAACGGACCTGATGTCCACCCCAGGCGTCGATAACCAGTTTCCCGTCGATCCAAAGACGGCAACCGTCGTCGGAAGTGAAGCTGAACTCATATTCCCCGCTCACGGACGGCTTGAGAGTTCCGGTCCAGCGGATGCTGAGAGGTGAGGCGGGAAGGAAGGGATCGGGAGCCTGGTTGTTCGGCTCGAAATTGATCCACTGGTCTGTCCTTGTCTTGGCCTGGCCCTTGAGCTCTGTTCCGCTGTAGTACTCAGCCTTGAGTCCGTTAGGGAAAAACTCGGGGGCGATCATCTCCATCCCGTCAGCCGCCGTCTTCCAAGGCGCGAAATTGACCTTGATTTTCTCCTTCGCCGCAGCGGTCTTGATGCCGTCGAGAATAGAGACAGGTGTCGAGGCTGGAGTACCGCTATAGTCTCCGAACTCGCAAGAGGCGGCGTTGATACCGACAACGGCGACCGAACGGACCTTACCCTTCTTCAACGGAAGCATATTCTTCTCGTTCTTAAGGAGCACGATGGCTTCTTTGGCCATCTCAAGGGCAAGAGCCTGATGTTCCTCAGAACCGATCACATCAGGGGATATTTTGGTGTATGGATTGTCTTTCCCGGAATCGAATATGCCAAGGCGCATCCTGGCAGTCAGAATCCTGCGGGCGGCGCGGTCGATGTCCTCATCCTTCACCATTCCCAGCTTGTAGGCCTTTTTCAGAGGCTCAATGTAGTAGTTATCACCGCATTCCAAGTCAAGTCCGGAAAGAAGGCAAAGCGCCGCGGCGGTCTCTTTCTTGGCCACATAGTTATGATCCTCGACAAGAGTTGAAGGGCCACCGCAGTCCGAGACCACATAGCCTTCAAAGCCCCAGTCGTCCCTCAACACCTTGGTAAGGAGCCAGGGGTTGGCCGAGGAGGGAATACCGTTGATAGCGTTGTAAGAAGCCATGATCGAGGCAGCTTTTCCCCTACGGATAAGAGCCTCGTAACCAGGCAGGTAATATTCCCTCAGTTGTTTCTCGGAGATCTCGGCGTCGCATTCGAAGCGGTTGTGCTCCTCGTTGTTGGCGGCGAAATGCTTGGGGGTGGAGACAACCTTAAGGTACCTGGGGTCATTTCCCTGAAGTCCCTTGACGAAGGCTGTTCCCATCTCACCGGTGAGGAAAGGATCCTCGCCATAGGTCTCAGGCGTCCTGCCCCAGCGGGGATCGCGGGCCATATTGATGGTCGGGGACCAGAAGGTCAGCAGGTCGCTGAACTGGTTCTTCTGGAGCTTTCCTTCCCCAAGCTCGTTCCAGCGGGCCCTTGCCTCGTCGGAGATGGCGGTCGTGACCTTATAAAGCAGATCCGGATCCCAGCTCGCCGCAAGTCCGATAGCCTGAGGGAAAACGGTGAAATTCCCAGGGCGGACAACACCATGAAGTGCCTCATTGCCATGGTAATATTTGGCGATCCCAAGACGCTCATTGGCCGGGGATGTGGCTCTCATCAAGTCGATTTTCTCATCTACGGTCATGCGGCCGAGCAGATCATCGACCCTCTTCTCTATCGGAAGGGTCTCGTCCTGGTAGGGCAACTTCTGGGCATTGGCCAAAGTCGAACCAACAAATGCCGCGACACAAATCGAAACAACAGTCAGGATTCTCTTCATAACTTACTTATCTTTATTCTTTAACTCTCTTGAACACAGGGATATTCTCCATATCTACTGGCACGTCGACATAACGGCCTCCATCATAATGACTTCCGTCCTTAATATATTCCCATCCTCCGGCGTTTACCGGCAGATAGACTCTCCATGAATCAACATGACCTTCGGTGACAGGGCAGACGAGGTAGTCCGGTCCGAACATGAACTCGCAGTCCTGACGGAGAGCCTCCTCATCAGCGGGGAAATCGAAAACGAGCGGACGCATCATGGTGTAATCCTCCTCGCTGACTTTCTTGGCGCAATCAAGGATATACGGCATCAAGGCCTCGCGCCTTTGGATAGCCTCCTTGAATAGTCTCTCAGTCTCGGGGAAGTATTCCCAAGGTTCGGTACGGCTCTGGTATCCGTGGACCCTCATGAACGGGAGATACACGGCTGTCTGGATCCAACGGATCATACGCTCCTGATAATCAGCGTCCGTGTACTGCGGGACAGGGCGGAAGAAGCCTCCGGCGTCGTAAGTCCACCAAGGCAGGCCAGCGGCCATCTGCCCGAGGCCGGCCGCGATCTGAGTCTTGAAAGAAGTCCAGTCAGCGCCCACGTCGCCGCTCCAGGTCATAGCCCCATAGCGCTGCATACCGGCGAAACCGCTTCTGGTCAGAATCACTGGAAGGCGGTCCGGATCATCTCGGCGCAGGCCTTCATAAACAGTCTGGACTACTTTAAGCGGATAAACGTTCCGGTAGAACTCTCCAGGGACTCCTTCATTACCGATCCGGCGACCGACGAGGTCATCGTTCTCAGGTTCCGTCGCATCCTGCCACCAAGCGTCTATCCTTGTGGGCAACAGATTGGTACTGAAATTATTCCAATAAAAATCAGCGGCTTCAGGCTTGAAGAAATCGACCCAGTCGGTACCATCTATGTAGAAACCGCCATCCGCGATCTTGCGGCCGAAATCGGAATTCTTGTCCACCTTTGACCAGACGGAAAGCATGACATGGCTTCCCAGGTCATGAACCTCCTTGACCATGGCGGCCGGATCCGGATAATAATCCTCATCGAACTTCATGGAATTCCAGCCATATTTCCCCCACCATTGCCAGTCCTGGACGATGGTTCCTACGGGGATTCCCTCCTCATGGAACCTTCTGGCGGCAGCCAAAAGCTCTTCCTGTGAAGCGAAACGCTCCCGGCAATGGATGTACTTGAATATCCAGTCGGGCATCGCGGGCACATGACCGGAAAGCGAGCGGTATGACTTCATGACGTCATCAGCCCCTCCGGCGAAGACAGTATAGTCCAACCCCTCGGAAACCGGTGAGGAGAACACCGTCTCATCCGTAACCTTCCTCCAGTAAACCACAGGGGCGTCGCCATCAGCCGCGAGAACCTCTATCTTATGTTTTCCCGCTGAGAGGGTGGCCTTTGCTGCCGCGGTCGGAGGAAGCCAGAAATTAGACAGATTAATCAAGGGTTCCCCGTCAATGGCCAGGTAATGCTTTCTCGCCATGGATCTTCCCACATCGAGAAGGAAACCATATTCAGAATCCCCCGGGATGTCCACTTCGGAGACAAAGGAGTCAAACTGCCTTATTTCCAGCAGGTTCCCCGAAGTGCTCGTAACATTGACCTTGTCGGTGGATATTCCTTTCTGGTCAAGTTCCATCTTGACACTCCGGTCAGAAGGATTGAAGTCAGTTAGTCCGTAGTTGTGCCACAATAGGCCGTATCCCCTGCTGGAAATGACCATCGGCACTGAAATCTGCGTGTTGACCTGAGTCAGGCGGCGGGTCAACCCCCTGATGTCGAGATAACCGTCCTGGAATTGTCCCGTACCGTAAAGGTGCTCTCCCTTAGGAGACACGAAAGCCTGGCTGACAGCGAAAGTCTTTTCTCCCTGAACTTCAGAAGCGACGACTGACCTTCCACCGGCTTTCTCTTCCAGAAGAACATTCCCAGCGGCATCCTTGAACACGATCGCTCCAGTCGCGGCCTTGTATTCGGCAGACATCTTCGAAGTGCTGACAAGCAGGTCCCCACCGGAGCGGCGTACGCTATACTTCGGAGCTTTCACACTCTCCGTGAATATCAATTCTCCCAAATCACGGGCTCCTTCCGGAATCAATCTCACACGGATAGCGCCCTCGGAGACAGGTTCGATCCTAAGATCACCCTCAGGCAGGGAAACCACAGCCTCCTTTTTCCCGCACGATGAAAACACGGCGGCCACACAAAAACACAGGAAAAACTTCTTCAACATATCAATCTTAAATCAAAGTCCAATCTTTCTCAAGGCAGCTCACATGATGCTCGGTTATGCCTTTCTCGTCCATCCAGCGGCGAGTGTCGCGGGTCTTTATCCAGTCATTCTCAGGGGCCGGCTCCCAAACCCAAGAGGGTGTGGGCCAAAGGCATACCCTGAAATTAATGGTCTTGTAGAACTCCTCGGTGCATCCGCTCTGGCCATGGTGGGCCATCTGTAGATAATCGCAATCAAGATAGTCCCTGTACTCTGCCAGAAGGTTATTCCCGCACTCAATGTGGGCATCTCCAAGGAACACCACGCTCTTGACATCATCCCAGACCCTCACGACCATCGACTGGTTGTTGTAGTTCCGGCTCTTCAGGGACATATTCGAGACTCCAAGCACCATGACACCCACATCGTCGATGTCGAAACGCTGGCCTCCCCGATGGATATCCAGGAAATCGGTTTTGCCGATATGGTTGTCGATGGCCCTGTAGTACCCTCTGGCGTTGTCGGCGCTGCCCGGCTCACAGTTCAAGAACTCGTCTGTCACCCTTGAATATACCACCTTATCGATGGTTATGTCTCCCATGTCATTAAGAATCGTGGCCAAGGCCTCCATGTGATCCTCATGCGGATGGGTTATGAACCAAAGGTCAACATGACCGCCAGCTTTCATTATGTGTTCCCTCAGGACAGGGACATCCGAGGCGTAACCGCCATCGACCATAAGGACTTTCCCTCCGGCAGTCTTCATGAGATAAGACTCCCCGATCGTGTCTGTCGCCGAGGAAATCTGCGTCAGGCTGAAATGGCCTTTCTTCTTATCTCCGAATAACTTCCGCTCTTTCTCACCCCACGAGGAGTCTTTAGGGGAACAACCAGCCAAGGCGAATCCGGCAGCAGCCGCACCGGAAACTTTTATGAAATCCCTTCTATCCATGTGTTATCTATGTGTTCAAAAAATATTAATCTATAAATATAGTGATTCTTTTCGTAAAATAGAACCACATTCGTCATTTTACGAAAACACGTCCCGCCGGAAGCGCTTCTTCATCCGCGTTCTTTCCGAGCCAAACTTTAAACCAGCCTTCCTCAACGCCGAACTTCATGTCCTTGTCCCACAGTGCGAAACGGCGGTAAGGGACCTCGATCTCGACATCTTTGCTCTCTCCTGGCTTCAAGGTGACACGCTTGAAGGCAGCCAGCTCTTTCATCGGCCTGACCACTGAGGCTTTCACGTCGTGGATATAAACCTGGACAACCTCGTCACCCTCAACATTTCCGGTGTTCGTCACCTTGACCTTAACCTTGAGAGGCTCATCCTTCCCAAGAGACTCGGGAATCTGGAAGTCGCTATACTCGAATGTTGTATAACTGAGGCCAAAGCCGAAAGGATAAAGCGGTTTACCGTCATTCTCAATGTATCCGTAACCTCGTCCGCTTGGCTTGATGGCATAGTACATCGGCGTCTGGCCGATATCCTTGGACCAGGTTATTGGAAGGCGTCCTCCGGGAGTCCTCTTTCCGGTCACGACATCGGCTATCGCCTTACCACCCTGCTCTCCGGGATACCAAGCCTCGAGGACCGCGGCCGCTCCATCCACCCAATCGGTGATGTCGATGATACCGCCGTTCTGAAGGACGACGATCACGGGTTTCCCGGTGGCTATCAGATCACGCACCATCTTCTCCTGGTCGATAGTGATGTCCTGAGCCCGCTGGAAGTCAATGACCAATCCGCCGGTCACATCCCGGTCACGGACCTTCGCCGCCGGAAGCTTGAAGCTGCTGCGGTCACGACCTTCATCCTCGATTATCGAAGGGAAGAAGAACAACACGTCGCAAGAGCCAGCGAGAGACCTGACGTCCTGTCCCCCTTTGTTCAGGATAACTTGCGCGGACCCTTCGAAAGCCTCCCGGAGTCCTTCCAGGGGTGTCACCCCGTCACCTTCGAAGCGTCCTCCTGAACGTCTGTAATTACCGAGGCTCAGGTCGTCGGCGGCCGGGCCGAAAACACCTATCTTCTTGACACTCCCCGGTTTAAGAGGAAGGGTCCCGTCGTTCTTGAGCAGTGTCATGACCTTGCAGGCAGCCTCATAAGCAAGCTGCTTATGCTCCTCGGTGCGAACCATGGAAGCCGCCTTATCAGGATCCACGTAGGGATCGTCGAAAAGCCCGAGCTCAAACTTAAGGCGCAGAACCCGGCGCACAGCCTCGTCAAGGGTCTTCTCGCTGACCTTCCCTTGCTGAACAAGATCCAGAAGACCGAGGGAAGTGATATGCAATTCAACGTCAAGACCGTTTTCCATACAAAGCGCGAGGGCCTCGTCCTCAGTCTCCGCGAGACCGTGGTGACGACGGACGATGTCCACCGCGTCATAGTCGGTGACAACTATTCCCTTGAACCCCCACTCTTTCTTGAGGATATCCTTGAGCAGCACACTGTTGCAGCTGGATGGTACTCCGTCCACAGAGTTGTAGGACGACATGATTCCCCTGGCGCCTCCTTCCTCAACGCAGGCCCGGAACGGCTCCAGGTAGACTTCGCGGAGCACCCTCCAGGAGTTGGTGGAAGCGTATGAGTCACGGCCGCCTTCGCCGTAATTGTCCACATAGTGCTTGGGTGTGGTGACTATTCCACCCTCTTCCAGCGCCTTGACGAAAGCCACGCCCATAGCGGAATTCAGCAGCACATCCTCCCCATATCCTTCCTGGGTCCTGCCCCAGCGAGGATCCCTGGAAATGTTGACCACGGGAGATAAAACATGACGCACTCCCACGGCCCTGACCTCCTGGGCGATCACTTGGCAGACGCGGTTGTAGAACTCATCGTCGAAAGTGGCAGCCATACTGATACTCTGAGGGAAGCTGGTGGCTTTGCCCCACATCGCCCCGTGAAGAGCCTCGCAGTGCTGCAGCACGGGGATTCCCCACCGGTTCGCCAAAATGGAGAGGCGGGTGTCCTCGTTGATGACTTCGGCCACCGATTTAGGATCGGGGGTGATGTTCCTGTCCGTCAGGAAAGGTGCTGGGGTACGGATAAGTCCCTTGGTATAGTCCCTTTTATCCAATTCCTCGACTTCAACAAGTTCGGCACTGACCTGGCACACTTTCTCTTCCAGGGACATCCTGCCGAGCAGATCCTCCACCCTCTTCTCAACGGGCTGGTTCTTATCCCTGTACAGGAAGTTACCCGCCTCGAAGACCGGGCCGTTACCAAGGTCAAGGCTGTATTTGCCGGGACCAAGGTTCCTGATATAATCCGCCCAAGGGATATTGACATGGGCCAGAGAGCCTTCCGGCACCTCGACATCCATGTGGATGGCTTTACCGTCACGCTTGAAGGACACCGCCACCGTTCCCTTGACGGTCGGGAAGGAAAGACTGCAGTCATTGAATATATGCTCGTCAGGAGAGATAGAGAACCTCCTCCAACCGGCCTGGATAGGCGCTATGCCGAACATTTTCGCAGGTAGCACGGCCAGGGGACCACCGCTCCAGGCGTGGTTCACGCTTCCGCAATCCCAGTCACCGTCCACTCCCACGTTCCATCCTTCAAACAGGGTGTCGTAGTCCGGATGGTTGACGATGAAATCGTATCTCTTGCGCTCACGCTCAAGGGCATAGTCGCCGTGTCCGATGCGGAACAGGGCTTCCATCACATATTTCTCCATGTAGGGGCTGGCATGCTCCTCTTTCTTGAGAACCTCGAAAATAGCGTCATACTTGTCTTTCCACGCTATCCCGGACACGACAGCGAGAGCCTGCACCCGATCGTCTGTCTCACCCTTGTAATCTGGATGGCGATAGCAGGTTCCAGTCCAGCAGATCCGGTTGATAGCGTTCTTGAGGTCGTTCATACGGCCGCGGTAAACCCTGCCGGTGACAATCTCGCCAAGCATGTCTTCCATATTCGTGACTGACTGGAGGGCAAGGATGTACCACATGTTCTGAAGCAGGCGCATGTCTTTATTGTCGCCCCAGTCGCCCCAGTTCCAGTCACCGTCATGCCACTCCAGGAGCCCGTCTTCGCCCACCTTGTATGTCTCCAGATATCTCTTGATCGCTGGCAGGACATATTCGATGGTGGCCCTGTCTCCTGTATTCATGTAATAGTTCCAGAAACCGTACACTCCGATAGCGGCCAGCATCTGGCATGGAAGTTCCACGCCGTAGTTGCCGGGGATCGGGGAAAAGAGAATATCGTCAGGCCTCTGCCAATCAACAAGTTCCCGCATTCCTTTACGGATAAGGGCATGCAGCGAAGGAGTGAATGTGTAGAAAGCCTCGCCGGAGATGGTCACGATGTCTCCCCACCACTGTCCCCTCTCACGATCGGGGCAGTCGAAGAAATTATCGCGGGCGTTGACATATATCGTACGTAAACCCTTCTCCCAGAACTTATTGAAGAAAGGATCATCACACTCGAAATGGCCCTCGGCCACGGTGTCATACCCAGTCTCACGGTACTTCACTCCAGTGACTTTCGCCCCATGTTCCACAGTCAAGATGATCCTCATGCCATTCATCCATCCGAAGGACTCATATTCCTGGGATCCAGCTTTCGTGATATATTCGGCTCTGACGCACTCCTCTCCAACATGCGCGTGGTCAGTCTCGATCAGGATCCTATGGCCTCCGGTCTCGTCATCCACAACGAGAACCGGAGTCATCTGCATATTGTAAGGGAGCTTGGCGATGACTGTGTCAGCCTCCGCGCCGGGACGGGTTTCGAAAGCCACCTCCTTGATTCCGAAGTCTTTCCAAAAAGGGATAGGACGGCTGTGCAGCTTGCCAAGGGAGCCTTCAAGAACGGTTGATGAGGCAAAACCATCAGTGGAACCGGTCTGCCAACCTTCAATGTCTTTTCTCGCATCGAAGGATATGCTGCTCTCCGAAAGCCGTAAATTCGGTTCGGGGCAGTTGGCCGTACCGTACGATGGATGGACACGGCTGAGCCAGCTCTCATCACTTTGCAGTCCTATGGACGGGCAACTGAACCAAAGCTGGGCCTCTCCACTTCCTTTATGGGAGAAACCATCCTTCCCGAAATACCAAAGCAGCAATGCCAACTTGTTCTCTCCCCTTTTGAGATAAGGGGCAAGATCCACCTCATCGAAATAACTGTCAGAGGGATTAGGACCTCTCTTGAGCTGACCTTCGAACACGACCATCTCGCCGTTGATCCACAGCCAGTACTTGCTATCCACCGCGATCCTTGCCGGGACGCTCCCAGGGATGCTCTTCAGGTTGAAATCCTTTCTGAAAGCTATCCATTTGTTCGGAGCGTCCGGTCCGGAATCAGCAGAAGTGATTGTAGCCTGGGAATCCAGGACTATATCCTCCGGAGTGAAAACGGCATCCACCTTGGCAGTCTTCTTGTCCTGGCCTCCACATGAGGCCAAGGTAAGAGCCAGAATCAGGGCTGACAGGCGCGAGGCCCATGAGAAACATCTTTTACCCATAAATATTTATTTGATTATCAAATATTTCCTCCTTTAACAAGCACTCTTCCACCGTCGATTTTGTTCTCAGCGTCACGGCCTAGCCAAACTTCGAACCAACCTTCCTCAACACCGAACTTCATGTCCTGGTCCCACATAGCGAAACGACGGTAAGGAATCTCGATATCAACTGTCTTGCTTTCTCCCGGTTTAAGGGTTATCCTCTTGAAGGCCGCAAGCTCCTTGAGAGGACGCGCCACGGAAGCGAGCTCATCGTGGATGTAAGCCTGCACCACTTCGTCGCCTTCCACGGCTCCCGTGTTGGTCACTGTGACTTCGATCTTAAGGGCGTTGCCATTCTCAAGGGATTCGGCCATCTTCATGCCTGAATACTCGAATGTGGTGTAGCTCAGGCCATAGCCGAACGGGAATAGAGGCTTGCCATCGTTCTCGACATATCCGTATCCTCGGCCGCTGGGCTTGATGGAATAGTAGTACGGATTCTGTCCCATTGACTTCACCCAGCTGATAGGCAGACGGCCTCCGGGGTTGACAGCGCCGGTGATCGCGTCGGCGATAGCCTTGCCGCCCTGCTCTCCGGGATACCAAGCCTCCAGAACCGCGGCTGTCTTGTCGACCCAATCAGTGATGTCAATCACAGAGCCGTTCTGCAGCACGACGATCACAGGCTTCCCGGTTGCGATAAGGTCACGCACCATCTTCTCCTGATCAATGTCTATTTGAGTCAGTTTCGTGTCATCGATGATGACACCATGAGACTCCTCACTTCCGACTGTCATGTGGGTGGAAGGCAGTTTGAAGCTGCTGCGGTCCGCTCCTTCATCCTCGGTGATAGAAGGGAAGAAGAACAACACGTCACTGATCCTGGCCAAAGAGGCGACCTCCTGTCCAGGCTTGTTCAGTACCACATCGGCAGTGCCCTTGAAAGCGTCTTTCAATCCCTGGAAAGGGGTCAGCGCGTCACCTTTCCATCCACCTCTCGGGCCATTGTAATCACCCAGGCTCAAGACATTCGCTCCAGGGCCATAAACTCCTATCCTTCTGATACTTCCTGGCCTCAAAGGCAGGATTCCGTTGTTCTTGAGCAAGGTCATAGATTCTTTGGCGGCCTCATAGGCGAGATCCCTGTGCTCCTGGCTCCTCACAATCTGGGCGGCCTTCTCCGGATCCACGAGAGGCTCTTCGAAAAGGCCAAGCTCAAACTTTAGACGCAGAACCCTGCGGACACTCTCGTCAAGGGTCTTCTCACTGACCTTACCTTCTTTCACAAGATCCAGAAGGCTCTCGCTAGTCCCGGCCAACTGCAAGTCAAGGCCGTTCTCCAGACAGAGCGCGAGGGCGTCCTCGGTGGTCGGAGCCATCTTATGCGCGTCGCTCACACCTTCAACTCCACCGTAGTCGGAGACAACAATCCCTTTGAATCCCCACTCGTCCTTAAGGATGTCCTTAAGCAGGACGCTGTTGCAGCTGGAAGGGACACCGTCCACAGAATTATATGAAGCCATGATTCCCCTGGCTCCTCCATCCTGGACACAGGCTCTGAATGGCTCAAGATAAACCTCCCTGAGAGCCCTCCACGATGTCATGGAAGCAAAAGAGTCATGTCCACCTTCGCCGTAGTTATCGACATAATGCTTGGGGCTGGCCACAACGCCCTCCCCCTCAAGTCCCTTGACATAGGCGACACCCATCAGGGAGTTCATCAGCACATCTTCGCCATAGCTCTCTTGAGTCCTGCCCCAGCGCTGGTCCCTGGTGATGTTAACCACGGGGGCATATACCTGACGCACACCGACTGCCCTGAGCTCTTTACCTACCGCCTGTCCGACTCTGTTGTACAACTCATCGTCGAAAGTGGCCGCCATGCTGATACTCTGCGGGAAACAAGTGGCATAGCAACTTTGGGCTCCGTGCAGGGCCTCGCCATGCTGAAGGACGGGGATTCCCCAACGATTGGCCTCAATCGAGAGACGGGTATCCTCATTAATTATCTCCGCAGCTGATTTGGGATCAGCGTCACGGCCAGCATCCGGAAGGAAATGACCCGGATTCCTGACATGTCCCTTGGAGTAATTCCTCTTGTCCCAGTCATTAGGGAACAACAGCTGGGCGCTGATCTGGTCCACTTTCTCCTCAACGCTCATACGGCCCAGAAGGTCGTCCACCCGTTTCTCCACTGGAAGGGAACTGTCCTTGTAACGAGGCTCCGCACCCTCGCCACATGAAACCGTCACGGCCAGCGCGGCCGCGAGGATAAGAGAATTGAAAAGTCTGTAAGCTCTCATTGTATTATCAGAATTTAATGATACTCGGTTTTCCTGCCTTGAAACTAACCTTCTTTATCTTATCCCCGTAACGCACAGGATATTTGCATGTGTTGTCGGGGGTAATGGTCGCGCTCTGGAGGACACCGTCCTTCCACGTGATGTCCACCGTAAAACCGCCTCTTGCCCTGAGGCCTTTGACCTGGCCGTCAGCCCATGACTTGGGTATTGCCGGAAGTAAGTGAATCTCACCGGCATGGGACTGGATAAGCATCTCGGCTATACCGGAAGTACCACCGAAATTACCGTCGATCTGGAACGGCGGGTGAGTGTCGAAGAGGTTTTTCTGGGTAGACTTGGCAAGCAGGGCGTCAACATTGGCTCCCGCCTCCTCACCGTCCCGCAGACGCGCGTAGAAATTGATCAGCCACGCCCTGCTCCAGCCGGTGTATGATCCCTGACGAGTGACAGGATCCTCATTGTACTTGCGCCTGCGCTCGATCGTGCGCTTCGCGGCGGCGAATATCTCAGGATTCTTGTCCGTGATCATCGTGCCGGGATAGAGGCCGAAAAGATGGGACATGTGGCGGTGGCCAGGCTCCATTTCCTCATAATCCTCAATCCATTCCTGGATGGTGTCGTAACGCTTGCCTATCTTGAGAGGAGGAAGTTTCGCCATAGCATCTTTGACCTTGGCCCGGAAAGCGGGATCGTCTCCAAGGATCTCTGAAGCCTTTATCACGGCTTGGAAGAGCTCGTGGGCGATCTCGATGTCCATTGTCGCTGAATATGTGAGATTGTAAGTCCCCTTCCTTCCAGGGAGCCTATAACCGTTTTCGGGGGAGTTGGACGGGGCTGTGGCAAGGTAGCCGTTCTTGTCCGTGATCATGAAAGAAAGGAGGAACTCGACGGACTCCTTCATCGCCGGATAAGCCTGGTCCCTCAGATAATCCTTGTCCATCGTGAACAAGTAGTGGTCCCACTGGTGAAGGGTAAGCCAGGAGCCAGCGATAGGGAAGGTTCCCCAGCCGACTCCGTCGCTGATAGAAGTGTGTCCGAACAGGTCGGCCACATGATTCACGGTCCATCCTTCAGCGCCGAATGTCTTGCTTGCAGTCACCCGGCCGGGGACACGGATCGCGTTGATCCAGTTGGAGAAAGGAATGACTGTCTCGGAGAGGTTGCAGACCTCGGCCGGCCAGTAATTCATCTGGATATTGATGTTCGTGTGGTAGTCAGCGTTCCATGCCGCCTCAATGTCCTGGTTCCAAATGCCCTGGAGATTGGCGGGAAGCCTGCCGGGAGCCCTGGACGAGCCAGCCAGCATGTAACGGCCATACTGGAAATACAATGCGGCAAGAGCGGGATCGGACTTACCTTCCCGCATTCTCGCAAGTCTCTCGTCAGTAGGTACTTCCGACATTGAAGGATCGCCCAAAGTCAAGGAAACCCTGCCCATGATGGCGCTATGATCCTCAACATGTCTCGCCTTAAGGTCGGCGTATGATTTGCCCTCAACGGCTTTGAGCTGGGCGACACAAAGAGCGGTAGGATCGATCGAACGGTCATAATCAAGTTTCGCCATGTTGTAGTCCGTGTTCATCGCTACAAGGATAACCACCTCGTCCGCCTTGTCCACGAATATGGCGCTGCCGGTGTTGGTTAACGATCCTCCTTTATTGATGGCTTTTATCTTTCCCGCGAACTTCATGTGAACTCCGGGAGCTCCCTGATCCTTACCGGGGAGGTCGACCAGCTGGCCTTTTATGTCAAGACCGGAAGGACCGTCAGCGGTGACCGACACGTCCGTGGGACGCTGGTAAGATATCTTGAATGTCAAAGCGCCAGGCTTGTCAGCGGAGACTTTCACGACCACTATGTTGTCGGGAGCCGAGGCGAACACCTCACGGGTGTACTTCACATCCCCGGCCTTGAAGGTGGTGACATTCAGTCCCGACATGACATCAAGTGAACGCTCATATCCACTTAAGCCTTCCGGGTAGAAATATTCGCCTTCCCTGGAGTCGCGTCTGAAGAAATCAATAAGCAGGTCTCCGAAAGTCTGGTAAGAGCGAATCCTCAAGGGATTTCCGGCCAGACTCTTGTTCGCCAGCGCGATGGCCTCCGGGACCTTGCCGTCTAACAGCAGTTGTTGAAGCTCAGGCATTATTGCCGCCGAAGGAGCGTTGCCATCCTCTGGACACCCTGCCCAAAGACTCTCCTCATTGAGCTGGATAGTTTCATTCCAGGGGTTACCATAGACCATGGCTCCGATCCTTCCGTTTCCTACAGGAAGAGCCTCATTCCAGTCTTTCGCCTCCTGTTTGTACCACAATGTGGTCGTTTTGTCCTGCCCGGCATTAACTTTGGGCATCCCCGTCAGAGTGGCCGCCACCACGGCCATCCCGATCATCAAAAACCTCCTTAACATACTCTGTAGTTAATTATTAAACAATTACTTATTCCACACAAAACGATAATTGAACCTGCGGTTCGGAGCCGTGTCTCCATGCAGGCAGAGGGAGATAGGATCCACAAGCTCGCCGGTGTTGTCGGCCCACTTGAAGTCGAAGCTCACGCTCTTTTTCCCGGAGAGGCCAAGAGCAGACCCTGGGATGGAGATTTCCATCTCCTTGCCGGACACGGCGTAAGACGCCTTGCATGCTTCCTTCCACGCGCCATTCTCATATCTCATGACCGAGGTCACTCCGTCCGGAGAGACATTCTTATTGACAAGAATATCATACCCGTACCAGCCGGTTCCGGAATCTTGGTCCGAATCGATCAGGAGCATCATCCAATCCTGATCCGCGCAAGGCGAGATGTCCGAGCCGCATTTCACATAGAAATACACATCGCCGTCTTTTCCAAGAGCCACCTTGGAGTCCTGTATGTCGTTGCGACCGGTCGAATCCGTATAATGAAGTCCGGCATAGCCATCCCCGTCACGGAAGGTCACATCCCCCCTGGTGTCCCGGTAGGTCACCTTCACTCTATTCCAGTCGGAGAAACTTCCGTCCATCTTGATTCTATTGAAACCCTTGTTCACAGGAATAGGCCTAACGCCTTTATAACGACGGATGTTCTGGGCCATCTGCATGTAGTAGTTGTCCGTGTAGCCACCCTTCATCGGCTGGATAGTCCTGTTGAATTCAGCGTTGTACTGGTCCACGAATGCATAGGGACTGTTTTCACGTCCCATGAACCACATGTCGCCGAAATGATATTTCCCGGCAGTCCACTCATTCCAATCGTTGAGATAGATGAACGGAGGATCAACGGCCAAGGCATCCTCCCAACGCTCCTGGAAATACAGTCCGTAAGCGGACAGATTGCCGGAAGGCACGTCATACTCATTCAAAGGCGGCTCGCCATTCCCTTTCGTCCAGGATTTTCCGACACCGATATGGGCGCCCTTGAATCCGAGGGGATGCTGAGCCGGAGTGACAGCGCACTCCTCAACTTTTCCCGCATGTTTCGAGGCCAGCTCCGTAGGAGTCATACTCGCGACCCGCTCGTCGTCCATGCTGTACCCGAAGCTCCAGTTGTCCTCTGTGCCCACATAGCGGTCAGGCCCATGCTCGTGATCCTTTCCCCATTCGTAGTAGCCCCACCACATATTCCTCAAAGTGAAGAAATCAAAGATCTCCGGAGGATAGTCAGCTGCCGTGGTCTCATAGTTGCCGTTAGCGTCGACTGAAGGATCCGCATTATAGAGAAGCAGTGGCTTACCTTCCCACCGGAACCAGAGGTCGGAATATTTGTTCTCCTTGTAGTACCGCTCATACAGCGATTTCACGATATCCACCGGTTTGCCGTTATATGACCAGAAGGTGAATTGGGGCGTTCTGTTGCCTTCCTGTCTCATTTTCTCCATGGTCGAGAAAAGCAGTTCCCACTCATCCCAGTAGCAGAATCCGTTGGTCACATCCAGGATCAGCACATCCACTCCGGCATCCTGGAGCAGGGACAGGTCCTTTCGCATTACCCACTCGTCCTGGCTGAGGAAATATCCCATCTCAGGCTCTCCCCAATGGTAGCTGCCATATTTCCAGAGCGGATGGTGGGCATCCAGCCTCGCGGAAGGGTCTTCCGCCAATATCTTGGTGACATCCGTATAAGGGCCGGGTAAGCCGTGGTTGCCTTTTCCGTGCCAGGTGATATAAAATATTCCCACAGCCCGCTCATGCCCTGTCTTCACATTACCTACCGAGTCCACCAGAGGCATCTGCCGGCCAAGGGCGTCAGTTGCGACCCAAGTGTCACTCATCAAGTCCGAAGGATCCGTATTCACGCCCCTCCCGCAAGCCGCGGCTATCACCAAAGCGGAAACTATCAAAAAACGCTTTCCCATCTTATCCCTTAAATCTCTCTCTTGTATTTGAAATCATCAAACCATGCCGTACCGGCATCGGTGTCATCATTGTAACTGAACAGGGCCACTCTGGCGCCTTTCCAAAAACCGAAGTTCGCCTCGAAAGTCTCACCGATAGGGAGGAAATCCTTCCCGTCGGGGCTGTAGGAGAAACCGAACACGTTATCGGCGATGTCGAATGTCATCCTGATCCATATCTTTTTGGACTCCAGTGGAATCAAGGCCAGCGGATCCCCTTCTTTTTCAAATGAGACGGAAAGGCCATTGCCGCTCTTCCTGACCCCAACGCAGTAATTATCCCGTCCCATGCAGGCCATGCCGGCATATTGCCCAACGGAAAGATCTGAGAGATCGAGACTTACAGTGTAGGAGCCGGCGAATCCCATGATCTTCTGGGAGACCGTGTTACGAGCCATCTTGAAGGAATCCGCCTTGAGAGCGTCGATCGCCAGGTAGCCCTTCCGGCTTGAAAGCGACCAGGCGTCATCAACCGGATTATGGTTGAACTGCCACTGGAGGCCAAGAGTCTTGCCGCTGAAATCATCCGAGGAGGCGGGAAGATATGGCTTGACAGCTTTCTTGGTCTTGGGCTTGACCCATCCCGGCACAGGCTCGCCTACCCCGTTGCCGTCATAGTCCTCTCCCATCACTGGCCAACCATCCTCCCAACGCATCGGCTGAAGGTGAACGATCCTGCCAAGAGGATCCCTCTGCTGGAAATGCAGGAACCACCACTCCCCATAAGGAGTGTCAACGATAGCCCCCTGATGAGGACCGTTGATCTTGGTGGAACCGGTCTCAAGGACTATTCTACGCTCATAAGGGCCGTAAATGTCCTTGGAGCGGAGAACGGTCTGCCAACCACCCCTGACACCGCCCTCCGGGATGCTCAGGTAGTAATATCCATCAAGTTTATGGATCTTGGTTCCTTCTGCCGTAGGTCCTTGATACACAGTGACTCCATCGTCCAGAAGCTCTTTACCGTCCGGGGACATCTTGTGGATTATGATAGGGCCGGCCCCTCTGAGGCTATGGCCGAGATATGCCGTGCCATCCTCGTCCCAGAAAGGACAAGGATCTTCCCATGCGGCGACCGCCTTTACGCAATGCAGCGGTGACCAAGGTCCTGCCGGATCTTTAGCCGTACTCATGAACAGGCCCTCGTCCGGGGTACAGAAATAGACGAAAAACTGCCCGTCATGGAAACGGATGGCAGGTGCCCAGGAGCCACCCGCGTAATGCTCGTTATTATCCCATCCCGGCAAGTCGAATCTGTCGTAGATTTGGGAAATAAGTTTCCAGTTCACGAGATCCTGGGACTCAAGGACCTGCATGCCCATGAAATGGAAGTCCGAGGCGACCATGTAATACTTGTCGCCATGGCGGATCACATCCGGATCTGAATAGTCGGCGGCGAGGACCGGATTGGCATATTTGCCGTCTCCGGTGTCACCCCAGGCGCTTTTGCCCGCCGGAGTGGTCACGCACGAAGCGGCGCAGAGGATCGTAGCTGCGAAAGCGGGGAACCAGTTGAATATCTGTCTCATAACCTATTCGTCAACAAAAACTTTCTTGATCGCGTCGAGATAACCGTAGCCATAGACATCGTCCGGCTGGAGGTAGCTGGTCTCAGTCCACTCGTTCCATGAGTTGATGGTGATGAGCGGATGAAGATCGGGACGGGCGTCCAGCCAGGCCTTGGCTTTGCGGAGGGCACCCTCGAAACGCTCGGGAGTATTCTCCCTGACCACGGCGCTATCACCGAAACGGGGGCTGTTGTCCCAGCCGATGCTGATGTGGGGATAGTAAGGGATAGTGAACTCAGCGTCAAGCCTGTCCCACTCCGCATAAGCTCCATCAAGGATATTCTGATAGTCGTCATCCACATTCAGGAAATGGCAGAACTGGTAGTGGGACATGCTGTTGAAGCCCATCTTGCGGGCGAAATCGTCCCTGGGGCTCTCACTGCTGGCCTTGGCCGCATCCACCCCGCTGTAGTTGAACTGCTGGTTCCACATGGTGAATTGGAGCTCAAGGTCCGGGAACCCGGCTTTCTTGACCTCACTACGGAACCACTTGAGAGCATCCACAGCCTTATCAACGCCGCCCAGACCCTCGATGAAGGTGCTGACCTCATAGATCATGAACACGGGCTTGCCGTCGATCTTGTAGTAGTTTGGCTGTTTGAAAAACATCTCTATGTTCCGGCGGCAAATCTTCTCGAACTCCTCACGGTCCACAGCCCCTCTCCAGATGATGTTCTCACCACCGATACGAGTGTCCCAGCTGTTGTCCACATTGTGGTTGGCCCACATCAGATAGAACTTCATCTTATCACGGTTGGCAGCTTTAAGGAACCCTTCCGTGAGGGTAGTCTCCATGAACGGACGGCCGTCAAACCAGTACCAGTCGAAGATGAACACATTGACTCCGTGGCGTGTGGCCTGCTCGATCTCCATCTCCATCACCGCCGGGTCAGCCTCGTTAATATAGCCCCAGAGCGGATGACGGTCCCAGTAGTGGCCGGGATTGCGCTTCTGCATGGTCATGACAGTCTCCCACTCTCCCCTGTCCATCGGCCAGAATGGCTTCAGACGGGGTTCTCCAGCGGCATAAGCGGGATAAAGGTAGGCCGCCACATCGTATTGTTTCTTCTGGGGAGCGGCTTTTTTCTTTTGGCCGCTTAACATCGGCATCGGCATCGCCATAGCCAGTGCCAGGCACAAAACAACTATTCTTCTCATACTATTCTGTTATATTTAAATCACTTGAAATGGACAACTTGGACATCTCCGTTGTAGGTGGCTCCGACAGTGTATTGGATGGCGGTCGGAGAGAAACGCTCCTCGAAGAAGCGGTGCATGTGGCCGCAAAGGATTCCTTTGAGGAGTTTCTGTTCCTTCAACCAAGCGCAGAACTCAAGGGTAGGCTCGTCCGCCCGCTGCTGAACCTTGCGGTAACGCCACTCTTCCCCGGCGGGATAAGTCTTTCCTTTGTCAAAGGTCTCGGTGATCTCAAGCGGGGCACCTGTCAGATAAGCGCAGTTGCCGTCATTGGCCTCAAGCTCAACCTTGCAGAACTCGGGAGTGTAGAGGGGGACGTGGCAGAGCATAATGACCGGAAGGCCCTTCTCCATCTCTTTCTTCATGAGTTCCAACTGGTTCCGGGTGAAATTGTAATACACGTCATCAACCGCGACGAAGTTGACACCATTGATGACCCTGCTGGCAAATGTCAGGTCATTGGGAAAAGCGCCCTGGACAGCTTCCCTACTGTCGTTCTTGTAGGCCTCATCTTCCTTGGCCTCCCCGACATATTTCGAGTACTCATGGTTGCCAGCGGCGACGAACCAATCCGCCATAATCATATGCTTGGCGGTGACATCCAGATTGGCCTCCGAGACGAAATCTATCATATCACCGGTGTGCATCATATACATTCCCCGCTCATTGGCGTAGCGGATAGCCTCATCCAGATAGTGCTCGCCATAACCCATATAGCGGGAACGACGGCAGGCAAGGAGCATCTTTCTCTCGTCATTCCTGTCATCTGCCAAGGTGATGTGGGTGTCGGAAAGGTGCATCACATCAAAGGGCTTCGAGGCTCCAGCTTCGATGGTTATCTCTTTAATATTCAAGGGTCCGTAAGCGTCGACCTCGCGGGCGACATCGCTTCGGGCGGCCGGCCCTTCGGCTCCGCTCTGCCCTTCGACTCCGCTCAGGGACCGGGAATTTCCGCTCTGCCCTTCGGCTCCGCTCTGGGAGCGGGAACCGCGGGACCCGCATCCTGCCACGGCGAACCCTGCCGCAGCGGCTCCGGAAACCTTGATAAACGATCTTCTATCCATTTTTTAGTGCTATTAAAATATCAAAACAAAATAATGAAATATCCACAATAATCAAAGACCATGACCTCTTACCGATAATATAACAGGCTTGGAGGGATCGGAACGAATCTGGCGGAACCTCCATTCCTCCAAGACCATACGAGCTCCTGGCCACCTTGATCGTCGAAATATAAAAGCTTGAAAGGATGGAGTCCTTTTTGGAGAGGAATCTTTCCCGTACCGATGGCAGGTTTGGGAGATCCTTCCGCGGACACTACCCTCTCTCCCTCAATCCAAAGCTCACCGCCCTCATCACACCTGAGAGCGAATTCCCATACCCCGTCCGACGGGACATTGATGTAACCGAAGAAATTGAAGGCGAAATGATCCTCCGCTGGAGATCCCGAGATAGACGGAGCCTCCATCACACCGGAATCCTCCTCAGGATCAGCTTCTATCTGATTGACGAACTTGAAGTTAGCCGTATGGAAAGTGTAACGGCAGCCTGGCGTCATCCCGTCCATGGAGGTTACGGGATAATAGTATTTCTTATGAGCCGCGACATAATTGATTTGGGACGGATCCATCCCCTCCTTGAAGGCCCGCGCCTTGATCAGGCAGGACTGTCTAACCTTGAACGGTCCTGAATACACCGGGCTGTCTTCTGTCGGATCACAGCCGTCGAGAGTGTAATGGATCACGGAGCCCTCAGTCCTGCAGGACATGGAGACTTCGGCGTCGGAATCGAACAAATGAAGGTTACCGGTGATGGCAGGTTTGGACACAAAAGGTCTGGGACTCATTGAATATGGGGCGGGAAGGCCGTCACGGCCATGATCCGGCTTCGGGGACAACTTGAATTCCAGAACCCCACCAGCCATGATCTGCTCATAGGTCAGGAAATGCTGGCTAACAGGCTCGCCATTCAAAGACACTTCGGAAACGTAAGGATATTCAGGATGATCAGCTTTGATAGTCAACTGTTTCCCGTTCCCGAGGCGAATCTCGGCCTTCTTGAAAAGCGGGGCGGTGAGGAGATATTCCCCAGTGCCGGGACAGGCCGGGTATATTCCTAAAGAAGCAAGAATGTACCAGGCGCTCATCTGGCCGCAGTCCTCGTTGCCGCAGACTCCGTCCGGGGCCGAGGAATATGCGTTCTCAAGGATCCAACGTACAATCTCCTGACTCTTGGAAGGCTCCCCAAGCCAGTAATAAATCCACGGCAAGGAATGACCAGGCTCATTGCCATGGGCATATTGGCCTTTCGCGCCACCTAGTTCAGAGGCATAAGACGATTTTCCCAAGGGATCGTAGCTGAATAGGGAATCAGCGGCCGCGGCCATCGCCTCGCGGCTTCCCATAAGGTATTCCATCCCGGCAAGATCATGCGGGGCGAAGAACCTGTATTGCCAAGGAGTGGCCTCCGTGAAATCCTCGGAGAGTAGAAGCGGCTCGAAAGCTCTCGCCCAGCTGCCGTCCAGTTTCCTTCCCCGGATAAAGCCCGTGACAGGATCGAAAATGTTGCGGTAATTGGCTGCCCTTTGGTAATATTCATCAGCGATGTCCTTGTGGCCCAGGCTTTCAGCCATTCTGGCTATGCACCAGTCGTCGTAGGCGTACTCCAGGGTTCTGGAAGCGGTCTCGGCCTTCAGGTCGGCCGGGACGAAGCCGTGGGTGGCGTAGAGTTCCGAGGTGTTTACCTCGTTGTTTTTGGATGACGTGACCATGGCCTCCAGCGCCCTCTCTCCGTCGAAACCTCCAATTCCACGCAGCCAGGCGTCAGCGATTACAGAGACGCTGTGGTAGCCGATCATGCACCCTGTCTCGAAACTCGAGAGCGGCCAGACAGGAAGCTCTCCGGAACAGTCGTACATGTTCAGCATGCTGTTAATCATGTCGGTGACCAGGCCCGGATCCAGGATGGTCTGGAGGGGGTGCCAACTGCGGAAAGTGTCCCAAATGGATAATGTCGAGTAGAAAGGCTTATTGGTCTTACCGTCCCTTCCACGCTCGTCGATGAAACTTCCGTCAACATCATCAATGCGGTTGGGAGTCACGAAAGTGTGATAGAAATTAGTGTAGAAAACATCCGTTGGGCCACCTTCGACTTTAATCTTGCCCAGAGCCGCATCCCAGAGGGCCTCAGCCTTTGAGAGAATGTCGTCAAATGAGGCTCCTTCCGTCTCTGCGAGACGGTTTGCCTCGGCATTCTTCTGGCTCACTCCGGAGAGTCCGGCGAAAACTGTCACCTCTTTTGTTCCCTCCGGGAAAGTCAGCAGCAACTTACCACGACCGACCTCTTCCACTTTCTCGAAAGGGACCGAGAACTCGGCGGAGAAATAACTGTCCCGCCCATGAGCCCATGCCCAGGTGTTCCTCTCTCCTTTCAGGCGGTTCGGCCCGTCAGTTTCCAGGACAGCTTTCAACGCCTTGCTCCACCAACCGATGCAATACTCCGCATCAACCTGGATTTGAGGGGTTCCTTTGCCCTTGAAAATATATCTATGTACGCCCGTGTGTACATCAGCGGTCATCTCAGCGGTGATCCCCGCCGGGAAATCCACCTTGTAATAGCCCGGGCGGGCATATTCGTCACTGTGCGAGAAAGACAGCGGCTCGGCCTTCCCGGTCAAAGTCGGGGTGAAAAGGAAATCCCCGAAGTCCGGGCAGCCTGTCCCAGAAAGATGATTGTGGCTGAAACCGACTATCACCGAATCCTTGTAATGGTAGCCTGAAGTCCGGTCGGGGCTTGTGTCAGGTCCCAGCTGGATAGCGCCGAAAGGGAGCGTGGCGGCCGGATGGGTATTCCCATCGACATCAGTCCCATTGAACACGTTGACCAACGAGGCCGGGCCGTTATCCATTCCACAGGAACTGAGGATAGTGGCGAGAATGACTCCCAAAGTGAGTATTGATGTGGCCCTCATTAAGAATCCCAGAGTTTAATCAAGTTTTAAACCTTCATGCACCGCATAGCCGACATATTCCGCTCCTTCGTTCCGACCATTATACCAAAGCTGCCAACGTCCGTTCTCCTCATCGCGGAAAACGCTGGGCTTGTAGCAGGCGGAAGCATCGAAATATCCCTCTGTCGGCTCAACCAAGGGATTGGCGTCCAATCGTTCCCACTGGCGAATCCCGTCCGGGGAAATTGCCGCTCCGATGCGGGCGGTATTGATGTCTGAATATCCGATGTAGAACATAATGAACCGGCCGTCAGGAAGACGATGCACCTCGCAACCGCCGATCCGGTCCTGCTCCCAACCATCGCCTTTGACGAATATGGGATTAAGTGGTGAACGCTCCCAGTTCAGACCGTCTTTAGACTCGGCGTAAGCGATCATATTCGGTTCATAAGTCTCACCGCAAGCGTACCACATCCGGTACACCTCCTTGTCGTCATCGTAAAGGACATAGGGATTCATCACGGAATATCCCTCATAGTTGTACGTCGGCACCATGACAGGATCAGTCGTGACACGCTCGAAAGTCTCCCCATCGAGCGAGACAGCGTAGCCGATCTTGCTGTAGCCCCTTGCCTGTCCGGTGTACCACATGTGATAAACTCCGTCCAGAAACAAGGTGCATGACCGGTTGAGGTTATCTTCCCAGCCGCTCGACTCGTCATATTCAAGGACTATCTTCGGCTCAGTCCAATTGACACCGTCTTCACTCCTGGAGAGGGCTATCGCTTTTTTCGGACGCCAAGAGAAATACATGTTGTATTTGGCTGGGCCATCCGGAATGACGTTGACATCGAAGCATGTTCCGAGCTCGGGGCCGCCCAGAACCGGACCCTCACCTCTCTTCAACCATCCGTTCTCATGAGAAGCGGCCGGGATAAACTCCGCATTTACCGGCACATTCTCTGTCTTCTGCTTTGGTGACGTTGAGCAAGCGGCGCACAACATCAGAATAATCGGTAAATAATATCTCATATTCAATTCAATGATAAATGTTAGTCTCTGTAATAACCTTAAACTTGTCCGATCCGGGAGCCTTCCAGCTCCAGCCCAGCACCTGTCCCTCGAAATCCTCAAGATAAACGAGCCGGAAGGAATGGAGTCCCTTCCTGAGAGCTATCTGCCCGGTGGCGGTGTAGTCGGAATGGGAGCCGTCGTTGTTGACCGTGAGACGGCCGTCAATCTCCAAGATGCTGCCATCGTCGCTGCGGAGGGCAAACTCCCAGAGGCCATCCTCCGGAACATCCACATAACCGGTGAACACATAGCCGAAGTGGTCGGCATCAGGAGCGGAATCAATTGAAGGAGAAGGCATAATGCCTTTTGAGACAACCGGGGACGCAAGCACGCCGGCCGAGTTCTTGAACTCTCCTTGATGATAAGTGTAACGGCATCCCGAAGCCAAGCCTGAGACCTTCTTGGCCGGCAGATAATCTATCGGGAAAGCATGGACTACCATCTTTGGACTCGGCTCGAACCCATCCTTGAATGCCTGAGCCACCAGATAGACATCATGATCTATTCGGATTGGTTTCTCATAAACCTCAAGGGCCACCGGCATGTCCTCGCCGTCAAACCAATAACGGATCTGGGCTCCTTCGGTTCGGGTACGGAGTTCGGCCATAAATTCATTGTCGAAGAACCGGGGGTCCCCAGCCAGATACGGGGTCGAGACGACCTTGCCATCCGACAATGAATACGGGGCCTTGAGGGCATCGCGATCGTGGCAAGGCTCTTTGGAAAGTTTGAAGGATAACTCTCCGCCACTCATCAATTGTTCAAAGGTAATAAACTGCGCCTGGACCGGCTCACCATTGAGAGTGACTTCTTTTATGTACTGATATTCAGGATGGTCCGCGGTGATAATCAATTGTTTCCCGTTTCCGAGGGAAATTGTGGCCTTGGGGAATACCGGGGCGGAGAACACATATTCACCGGTGCCGGGACAGAGAGGATAGAAGCCAAGCGCCCCGAAAATGTACCAGGCGCTCATCTGGCCGCAGTCCTCATTGCCGCAGAGTCCGTCGGGTCCGGTAGAGTAGAGATTGTCAATGATTTCCCTGACATAGCGCTGGGAGGACGAAGGATCACCAAGTGCCGTGTACAACCATGCGGTGGCATGGCTTGGCTCGTTGCCGTGGGCATATTTGCCGATCCTGCCAGTGACGAACCACTCGGCATGGCCTTCAAGATCATCGTAACCCTCTGAGAACAAGGAGTCCAAAGAAGCCTTGGCGGCTTGGGCACCTCCCATCAAAGAGGCGAAGCCCGCGACATCATGGATCATGAAATGACGATACTGCCAGGCTGTGGCCTCGGTGTAATCGCGGGAGGACTCCCTGCTGGTCCCGTCGGGAGTGAATGGTGACCGCCAGTTGCCATCGGAGTTCTTTCCTCTGAAGAAACCAGTGGCGGGATCGAAGACATTCCGGTAGCGGAGCGCCCTGGCGTCATATTCAGCCGCGATGTCAGCATGGCCGAGCGATTCGGCCATCCGGGCTATGCACCAGTCATCGTAGGCATATTCAAGGGTCATCGAGACGGACTGAGGGGTGAAGTCGCAAGGAATATAACCGTATTTGTTGTACCAGTCGGTCGCGGGATATGAATTTGATGTTTCGATCATGGCCTTAAGGGCTTTCTCCCCGTCGAAACCACGGATTCCCCTGAGCCAGGCGTCAGCGATCACGGAAACGCAGTGGTAGCCGATCATGCAATCCACCTCCATTCCCCAAAGCGGCCAAAGAGGGAGCTGGCCATCAATGTCGTACATGTCCAGCATACTGGACACCATGCCACCTACAAGGTTCGGCTTCAGGATGGTCATCAGCGGGTTCCAGCTGCGGAAGGTGTCCCAGAGGGACAAGGGCGAATAGAATCCTTGCGGTGCTGTCTTTACTTCCCCGAGGTGGTTTTTGTGGCGGCCGTCAACATCAGTCATCAGATTAGGCACAATCTGGCTGTGATATAGCGCCGTGTAAAACACCTTCCGTCTCTCCTTGCTTCCTCCTTCGACGACCACTTTCCCGAGGCTTTCGCTCCACAGGGTTTCCGAGGCCTTGAGCGCAGTCTCGAAATCCGGCTCAGCCATCTCCGCAATCCGGTTATTCTCAGCGCCTTCCACATCAACAGCAGAGATCCCGACGCTGATAGTCAGCTCATCCAGATCCTCCGGGAAGGTCAGCAGATAGCGGTCATGCCCGTCAGGCTCGCAACTGGTGAAAGGGGCTGAAAAAAGGGCTGAGAAATACACCCACCGGCTTGGAGACCATCCTTGAACGTGGCGGCCGCCTTGAATCTGGGTATCCGACACTTTCCGGAAAGATATTCCGTCAGGACGGGTCGAGCCCACGTTATGCTTGAGGTCCACCAAGATCCTCCTCTCCCCTTTTCCGGAAAAAGAATATCTGTGGCAGCCCGTGTGGGGCAGCGCCGTCAACTCGGCGACGATGCTGGACTCCGGTCCCTGAGCTTTTTTCTCCGGTCCCTGAGCCTGTCGAAGGGCCGGAAGCCTTACACTATAATACCCGGCGCTGGCTTTCTCATCCTCATGCGAGAAAGGTTTCGGCTCAACCACGAAACCGTCCTCATTCTTAGCTACTTCCCCAATTATCGGCACAAAAAGGAAGTCTCCCAGATCCCCCTGTCCGGTGCCGCTCAGATGGGTGTGGGAGAATCCGAGAATCAGGCTGTCGGAGTCATGATAACCGGCCACTCCGCCATTCGGCGTGTCCGGGCTCAGCTGCACAAGACCGAAAGGAGCTGTCGCTCCGGGATAAGTGTGCCCGTCCAAAGCCGTGCCGATAAATGGATTAACCTCCTTGACGGTATTCGTGTTCCCGGCGCATGCTACCGCTAAAATGGCAGCGGAAATAATAATCAGTTGTCTAATCTTTATGACCATAAACTTTACCGCTATAAACTTCTGAAAAGATTCTTTATACCCAGCTGGAAGAAATCTTCCAGAGGAAGTCCTTCGGGACCGACAATTAAGGATGAGACAATCCGGTCTGAGTATATCTCCTTGAATTTCTCGAAACCTGATGTGTCATCTGCCCTTCCACTCTTGACCTCGATCGCCACAAGTGCCTGACCTTTCTTCAAGACATAATCGCATTCTTGCTTTTTATCATTTCTCCAATATAAAAGCTCAAAACTGTCCAGCACTGAGCGATTTGCCAAGAAGGCTCCGACAGCGGATTCAACCTGTCGTCCCCACTCCGCAGGATTTGTCCTGGCTTGGGTAAATGTGTAGAGGCCATATCTGTTACGAAATCCATTATTATAGACTTGCATCTTAGGCACAGATTGCTTCTCTTTTATTTCCGAAGGGGAATACTTCTGTAGGGGACAAACTGTCATTGTCTTGTTCAAGATGTCCAGATAGGTTTTGATAGTAGGTACCGTCCCGTTATTCATAGTCCCCTGCATCTTGGTGAGTGATAACTCTTTGGCCGACTCCATACAAGCGATCTCGAAAACCTGACGGAGCAGTGATGGGTTCCTGATCTCATCCACTTCCAGAATATCCCTGGAAAGGATAGGTGAGATTATCGTATCTTCAATAAGATCTCTCCATCTGTCCTCGTCACAGACGTCCGGAGCCAAGCCTGGAAAGCCTCCAAAATAGATGAACTGGTCAATGCTGAACCCAAAGGCATCCCGCATCTCGGGCCACTCCCAAAAACCCATCTTGAGAGTCTCGAAGCGTCCTTCCAAAGATTCCTCAAGCCCTTTCTGGAGCAGAACACGAGAAGAACCGAGAAGGATCACCTTCAAGTTCCTTCCCGCACGTGTGTCCTCATCCCACTCTTTCTTTACCTGCTCACTCCAATTATCGACTTTCTGAATCTCATCGATAATCAATATCCTTTCAGTCTCACCATGGATATCCATCTTCAAACGGGATTCCTGCCATCTGTTGGCGATCCATGAAATATCGAAGCGGCTGACTCCGTCAGCGGCGAAGAAATCACACGGAACCTCCGCTTGATCAACAAATTGTCCCACCATGGTAGATTTCCCGACTTGACGGGGACCCATGACAATTTGTATTCTTCTTCTCGGCTCCGCCATCCTCGACTTAAGGATAGCGAGGTGTTGTCTTTCAAACATGCTTTTGTAAAATAAACTTTACAAATTTATAAAATATATTTTACAAAATCACCTTAGGCCGCATAAAAAGCGGCACGGCCGAAAGATCTACTATTCAGAGGCAAAAGGGATGAATACCTCCATCTTCCCTGGAGCCCGGTTGCCCCAAGCGAAATACGGGATTAAGATCAGAGACTGGGATTCAGATAATTGAGCCGAAATCCGCATTAGCTCATGTCCCCACCATTCCTTCTTAGGGAGCTTATCCAAGCGGTATTCCAAACCATCTGAAAGATAAAGAGTATCAAACGATTCCGGATTATCAGCCTCTTCGATGCAATAGACAAGCGGGCCGCGCTTCAGAATCCGCTTGCCAGCTTCTATTTCTCCCCACAGTCCAGAATCGACGACTTCTACCGGAATGTCAAGAATGAGTTCGATTTTGTCGCCATCGCGCCATTTTCGGGTAAGAACCACATATCCGGCATCCATTATCGCTTTCTCAATGGCACTATCATTTACAGTCAGGGTGTAATCCTTACACCAAAACGGGATCCGAAGGCGGATATCTGTCTTAACAGGTCTTTTGAGTTCGAGTTGAAGAACGACATCGCCATCCCACGGGTAAGAGGTTGATTGATGAACCACAATGTCTTCTCCCGCCACTTTTATTCCGGCATCTCCACCCATGTAAAGGTTTACCCACAGAGCATCCTTCGATGTGCCATACACGTAATTGCCGACAGAAGGCAAAGCCATGAAAAGTTCCATTGCCGCCGCAGGGTTATCTTCGATGGATTGCCGTTGGTTACCTCCTTCAGACGACATCGGAGAATAACTGAAGAAACGATCCCCTTTAAGGGAAACGCACGGCAGCACCCTGTTTAACATTGTCTGCTCCAAATCTTCGGCATATTTCCCATCGCCGGTCTTCTTCAAGTACCGCGCGTCACTGAATATTCTTGACACGGAAGCGCTGACATCACAAGAGTCTGGGGAAGGCTGATGGAGGCCAGACTGGCTTTTCAAACTTGTGATCAGGGAAGCCCGTTGGGCAGAAAGTTCCGGATCCTTCTCAAACTGTAGGGAATATCCTATACCCTCGACCGCTTTGGAAACCAGAGATGAGTCAATGTGGCTTTCAGCCCAACTGACGCAGATAGGGAGTGTCACATCCTTGTGGATATAAAAATAAGGCAGCCAAAAGTCATCGTCAACCTTAATA
>JAEEGL013129981.1_pt1 | contig 41238 bp, 38 predicted proteins | sample 9134231 | NCBI WGS metagenome assembly JAEEGL01 (sample SAMN16246548, study PRJNA631951) | gut metagenome | biome: gut microbiome; feature: rumen; material: fiber-attached | host: Bos | place: Iran: Karaj | collected 2018-10
AATATGATGCAGTCTACGAGATCAACCTCGACTACCTGATGAGTGTCACTAGCAGGGATGACCTGTATGGATCGTGGTGGGTCCGCCGAAATGCTGACCTGCGCTATGTCCTCACTGCCCTGCAGTATGACCGCTACCTCACCCTGGGCTACTTCTATCGTCCCTTGGCTTGGGATGCCGGGGTATGGCGCCTGCACATCTACACCCACTATACTGACAGGGGCAGATTCTTCAGGGCTCGTCCCTCAGTATATGTGAGCTATCGTGGTGGCCACAATAGGCTGGCAGCACACTTCTATGCCGACAGAAGGCCCTTGGTGCACGGCACTACTTGGCGTGACACTGGCCGTGGTCACCTGGCTCCTCCTCCTGCTCATGGCAGAGGTCATGTAGCTCCACCTCCTGCAGCTCCTGGTCGTGGTCATGCAGCTCCTGACCCAGGCCGTGGAAGAGCCCACAACACCCATCATGGCCGCCGCTAAATGTAATAGTTCCATAGATTTTATATATGCCTTGCAAAAGGACTCAGGGGGGGAATCTCAGCAATGGGGTTCCCCTCTCTCTCCTTACAATGCCATGCTTATCAAAAGAAAAAGCACCTACAAAAATCTTTGTAAGTGCCTGATCATCTTATGTGGACCAGCCAGGGCTTGAACCTGGGACCTCCAGATTATGAGTCCGGCAGAATGATATTTTGTGATTTTTTAATATCAAAAGTTTTGCTGATTACCAAATAGTTACTAACTTTGCGGCAGTTTATGATACTCCGTAAAACCCCGTATCAAAACGCCTCTGTTTTCCCATTGTTTTCCCGATAAACGTCGGTAAACACGGGTTTATGGAAGAAAATGTGGGGATTTGTTTTCCCATTGTTTTCCCAAAACGGAAATAAAAACGATGTTGAAACCTCCAGACTATTGGTAAATATATGGCAAAGAAGTTAGACTCAACTTACAAGAGTGCAAGGTTCGGAAGTTGCACCTACGCACTTATCCTTGACAAGCGTCATCCAAAGAAAGACAGGAACACATTTCCCGTTGCAATGCGCTATACCATAGACAGAAAGTCGTGGTACAACTATGTTGCTGGCGAGTTTACAGAAGAAGATTTCGCCAAGGTGTGTAATCTGAGTGCAAAGGCTGTCCGCTCAGAACTCTACGAAAAGAAGCTGGAATTTGATGCTATCTTTGAGGCACAGATGGAGTTAATCGAGCGGTTGGGCAATAATCTGACGCTCGATAGGATTAAGTCAGTCATCACAGGTATAGATACGAGCAAAGTAACGTCCTTCATTGGTATCTGGAAAGACAAAATCAATTTCTACAAGACCAACAACAACGGAGAGCAATATACCACCGCCGAGTCATACGAGTGTGCCCTAAACTCTTTCCAAAGGATTCTCTGGGACAGACCCGTTGTAGGATTTAAGGTAGGGAAAGAGGAAATTGAATACTGGAACAATGGTATGATGCATGGCGTGAAGGATGAGAAAGGCGAAATGATTGGTGAGATAAAGGATGCCACCCGTGGCATTTACCTCCGTTCTTGTCGTGCCGTCTGGAATGAGTGTGTATCGATGGGCTACCTTACCAATACGGAATACCCCTTTTCTAACATCAAGAAGAAAAAACTTGTGGCTATCCCTGTTGGCGATACACGGAAAGACTACTATCTCAACGTCGAACAGATGACCGAACTGTATAGAGTGTTTATCGAGAAACGCTATCCTGATACATGGAAGAAGGGGTATGCCGAGAAAGCCCATTACTCTCTGGGATTGTTCCTTGCTCAGTACTTGTGCAACGGCTTCAATATGGCCGATGCCGCAGAACTGACCTATTCCCAATACTATTTCGATACAGGCAGGAAGGCTTTCAAGTTCAAGCGAGTAAAGACCACCAATCGCACGGAGGGAGGCTCCGAAGTTATAGTGCCCATTATCGAACCACTCCAGAAAGTCCTTGATGAGATAGCCGCTGAACCAGTTCTCAATGGCTATGTGTTCCCAGATATACTGCAAGGTGCCACGCATAAAGCGAAAAAGCGAAAGCGAATCTCTCAGGAGAACTCAAACGTGCAAGACCGTGTCATCAAGATTTGCCAAGACGTGCTTCACTGGGAGGTGCGACCATCGGGAACATGGTGCAGACATTCATACGGAACGAATCTGACCCACGCAAAAGTGGAGGAAAGGTATATCTCCCAAAGCATGGGACATTCCACCAACAAATCCATTACCGACAGATACATTGCCCAGTATCCTTTGGAAACACAGTTCGAGTACAACAGTCGCCTGTTAGACCTTGAGCCAAAGGTAACAGAGGAGGACATCAAGAATATGACTGAGGAACAGAAAACCGAGATGCTTCTCAAACTGCTGGCAAAGAAGTAACACGACAAGGTAACATTTACAATCATTCTATCAAGATGAAACCATTTGAAGACTTTCAAAAGAATGCCATGAGAGAGGCTATGGAACGTGTGTATTCATGGAAACAAGAACATCCTGATGAATACTCTCGTTTCTCTGTGGACATGATGAAGATAGAACGCAATGACTTCAGTTGTCTTGAACGCATATTCAAGATGGCTTTTGGCTTTGTGCCGATGTATGTACTTATCGAGTGTCAAAAACTACTTGCACCAGATTCGGAAGAAGTTATGTCTGCCGACGAAAGAGCCGTTGCCGCCAGTCGGGTTGTTGATGAACTGATGGAATTAAAGGGCTATTTGAGGTTTAGTGTGTACACAGAGACAGTCGGGGAGAAAGAGACTCCTGACTCATCAGAGCAATTCTTAATAAGGGAGTTTAGTCTATCGGACGAAGACATGGGTGAGGAAGATGACGAACATCTTTACATTCCCTCTGTGACAGCACAGGAGTTTTGGGAGTCGCTGCCCTCCTTTATTCAGATGGCAGTATTCACTTTTGGTAAGGGACATTCTGCTGATGCACTTGCAACTCTGTCAAAGAGAATCATGCTGTCTGCCATACATGCGTTGCCGGAAATCTTCATCACACTTCGTGACCAAATCTTCGCTGGAAGCAATTCCCTGTTGATGTGTACGTTGTACTACATCTGCTTCGACCACGGATTCCCAAGATGTGCAATGGCACTGAGCAAGGTAAGCCTTGGTGCCAAACAGGTGTCCTACATTCGCGAAAGTGTCAAGGCTGTTGTGGAAAAGCTTGTGGCAACGAGCGTCGAGAATGCCCTTGATAAGAAAGCAGAGTGGACCACACAGGCAAAGGAAATCGAAGATGCTGAGCTGAAGCAGACCATGAAAACCGCCCTTGCCAACACAAAAGGTAAGCATGGACGCAGAACCATCCTGCAAGAAGTGCTGAGTCTTGATGACATCCTTATAGCTGATAACAAGCAAACGTTGAAGGAAGCCATCCGCACAGCACTCAACGAAATGGAACACGAATATGAAACCGCCTACATCAAGGCTGCGCTCATTCGCTCCCATCATCTTGCCCCTCACGCATCCTTCTCCGTATTCCTCCGTGCCATCAGCGACTTCATGGGAAAGGAGTATACATATGACCCAGCCCAAAGAGTTGACACTTTTATCTATCATAATGAGAAAGAGTTTCGGACAACCAAGAGTTCAAAGTGGCAACGGGGAAGACGAATTGTGTCGTACCTATCGGATTTATTCGGGGCCATACTATAGACATTACGAATGACTAAGCCCAAATCACATTCACATTTTACGAAGGTGGTTTTGAAATAACAACTCTCTTTTTGCTGCAATCATAGTCACATTGACTTGGCAAAACTCGTAAAAAAACATAAAAGGTGCATGATGTTTTATTACAAGATAAATAATTTTAGAAGAAATTGAAAATAAATCATTATCTTTGCAACATAAAACTCAATGATCATGGAACCAGTAAACAGAATAAAAATTGTACTCTTCGAGAAGAGTCGGACAAGCAAATGGTTATCAGAGCAAATGGGAGTAACACCATCAACTGTTTCCAAATGGTGTACAAATGTCTCGCAACCAGACTTAAATAGTCTTCTGAAGATATCCGACTTATTGGAGGTTGACATTAAGGAATTGATAGTTCGCGAATACAAATCATTCCTGCTGTCACAAGAATCAAGTAAGAAGTAATTATATATGAAATATGGAATAGACATCTTTTCAGGAGCTGGAGGTTTAAGCCTTGGAGCAGAGATGGCTGGTATTAAGATTAGTACAGGCATCGAGATTAATCCGTATGCGGCAAAAACTTTCCTACGAAACCACAAAGGAGCAAAAGTACTACAGGGGAATATACAAAATATTGACCCTAAGGCTCTGCATGGAGAAAAGAAGCCTGTATTTGTGATAATGGGAGGGCCTCCATGCCAGGGTTTCTCAATGTCGAATACCAGAACTCGAAATATGAAGAACGAGAAGAACTTCTTGTTCTTGGAGTTTGTACGCTTTGTACAGGAAATCAAGCCAGCATGGTTTGTTTTGGAAAACGTTTGGGGGTTAACAAATATTAATGAAGGAAAGACCCAAACGATGATTGAAGACTGTTTCCGTGCTATAGAGGGGTACGATAACATATCTTCTTCCATTCTTTGGGCATCCGATTACGGAGTTCCTCAAAACAGGAACCGTTTCTTTATGGTAGGCAATAGGCTTGGTATAGATTTCAAGTTTCCGAAGAAACACAAGACAAAAATAACCGTCGAAGAAGCTATTGGTGACTTGCCTTCTTTACAGAATGGCGAGATGGTTGATGAAGCCCCATACACCTTGACGTTGGAAGAAGCAAGTCCCTATGCTCAATTGATGCGCCAAGGTTCCGACTTGGCCCGGCAAAACTTTGTGTCCAGAAACAATGACTTGGTAATTGAGAGATACAAATATATTGGCCAAGGTCAGAACTGGCGAGCTATTCCTGACCATCTTATGCAGAACTATGCAGACAAGGGGCGATGTCATAGTGGAATCTACAAACGTCTGAGAGCTGACCTGCCATCGGTTGTCATATCGAATTACAGAAAGAGTATGCTCATACATCCTTACGAAGACAGAGGTATCTCTGTGAGAGAGGCAGCGCGGCTTCAAAGTTTTCCAGATACTTTCATCTTCGAAGGCCCACTCATGCATATACAACAGCAAATAGGCAACGCAGTTCCGCCCCTGTTGTCTAAAGCCGTATTCCAAGAGATATTAAAGCAAACAAAGAAACATGAGCAAGGATAGAAGACATATACCCAAAGCTTCTACGCTGATGGGATCGCTTCGCTCAATGGGCTATTCCTTTGAGTCTGCTGTTGCTGATGTCGTTGATAACAGCATCAGCGCACATGCACAAAACGTACGCATTATCTTTCCGACCAACCCTATGGACGAATTAGCCCTGGGAATACTGGATGATGGGGATGGTATGGCTGCGGATGTCCTTTTTGAGGCAATGCGCTATGGTTGTTTGTCAGCTGAAGAAGAACGTTCAGAGGAAGACCTTGGGCGTTTTGGTATGGGGATGAAGTCTGCATCATTGTCACAATGCCGTTGTCTGACAGTTGTAAGCCATGAAGGCAAGAAGCTGAACGGTTTTACTTGGGATTACAATCACATTCTTGAAACTCAGGATTGGATGATAAAAGAATTGGATGCCAAAGAAATCGATGCACTACCGTATATTGCAAAACTAAAAGGGCAAAAGAATGGAACATTGGTCATTTGGCAAGATTTTGATGTTTTATCCAATTCAAGTGGCGGACAGGTGTATTCGACATTGGTGGATTTGCGTTCCTCATTAGAAAGTACCCTCGCTTTGATTTATCACCGGTATTTGTCGGGCATAGGTACGTCACGTTTGCACATTTTCATCAATGAACTCGACATAAAGCCATTAGATCCATTCCTTGAACAGCACCCTAAAACTACGGTCAAGAAAGAAATAGAATTAGATGTCAAGGACTGTAACGGGATTGAGAGAATGGTAAAAATCCGTCCGTTCATTCTGCCTTTTGCAACAGAGTTGAAGGAAAAAGACAAGCAACTGATTGGTGGTATTGAAAATCTTCGTTCAAAACAGGGATTCTATATATATCGCAACAAGAGGTTGATTATTTGGGGCACTTGGTTTGGTATGAAACAACGTGCGGAATTGACAAAGAACGCACGCATTCGTGTTGACATCCCCAATTCGCTCGATGATATTTGGTCTATTGATATCAAGAAGCAACATGCCTCTATCCCCAAGCAAATACTTCACAGGTTGAAAAAGGCTGTTGAAGAGGCACTCGAATTTTCTGTTCGCCAGCAGACATATAGAGGGCGCACGGAAAAGGTAGATGATAATCTTGATTACATCTGGGATAGGAAAAGGGGCAGGAACAACACGTTCTTCTACCAAATAAACCGTGAAAGTAAACTTTTCCAATTCGTTCGCGACAAAATGAGCGATGAAGATTATGGGTATTTGGAGATGCTTCTTACTGAAATAGAGAACAACCTTCCTATTCAACAGTTGTATATAGACAAGAGCAACGAATCTATTTCCGCGCCAGAGGAAACAAATGAGCGTCTTGACGATGTGTATCAGATGGCTGTAACATTAGCTACCACCATGATGACTATTCGCTCTGACGGATGGGAGGCGATCATAAACGACCTTATGACCTCCGAACCTTGGTGTAAATACCCTGCAATAAAAGAGAAACTACTCAAAGAAAAAATCCAGTAACATGACAGAAAGCCAATATATAGACCTAAGACAGTTAACGAAAACCCTTATCAACTTATCCAAATCACAAGGGAAAGAGTTAAGGCCGGAAGATATAGACACCTATATCAATCAGGCTGTTATGCTCTCAAAACTGGATTGCGACGATTCGACCAAGACACGTCTCTTCATCGATATGGAGTACGAGTATAAGATTGTTCACAATAAGGGACAAGCGATATTCAACAATTACGACGAGAAGCGTGAGTGGTACTCCAATATGGAGATTCAAGACAACTTTTTCTGGTCAAGATATAAGGATTACCTCATCAATCACTCGTCTATCAGTCGTATCAGCATAAATCTACTTGACGATGTGACATTGCCTGACATTATGAATTGTCTTGGAAATCCCAACGATACATTGGATAAGCCTCGACTTCGCAGAGGTCTTATTATTGGCGACGTACAATCAGGCAAGACTGCGACCTATACAGGCTTGATATGCAAGGCTGCTGATGCTGGATATAAAGTGGTTATACTTCTAACTGGCATCACAGAGAACTTGCGCAGACAGACACAGGAGCGTATAGATGAGGGTATTGTTGGTATGACCCTAAAGAAAGAAGGTAAAATTGATAAATATCCACGTGTGGGTGTCGGGCTGGACAACAAGCAAATCAAGGCAACCTCTGTTACATCAACGCTTAACGATTTTGTTGGCAATTGCAATAAGATAACGATGTCCTTGGCAAACAATTCATTAGTGCTGTTTGTCATTAAGAAAAACGTTTCGGTTCTTCAGCGGCTCTATAATTGGCTGAGAGAACAGAATATTGACCCTGTAAAAGGATATGTGGACGTCCCAATGCTGCTTATTGACGATGAGGCAGACAATGCATCTGTGAACACACGCAAAGATGAGACAGACCCCACTCGCACCAACAAGCTTATCCGACAAATCTGTAATCTCTTTATGAATTCTACATACGTGGGATTCACGGCCACCCCATTTGCCAATGTCTTCATTGATCCTGATTCGGTAGATAAAATGCAGCAAGCAGATTTGTTCCCAGAACACTTTATTTATGCTTTAGAGGCGCCTTCTAACTATGTAGGAGCTGATAAGATATTCTATCCTGAAGGGGCTTTCTATCGCAACCTGCGCTATATTGCGGACATCACAGAACCAGATTATGCATCAGAGGACTACAAAGACCTCGCTCAAAACAATCCAGAAGTTCTTAATTCTGGCCCATTCTACTATAAGCACAAAAAGGAATGGGATGGCATTTTACCTGATTCCCTGCGTGAGTCCGTCCTTTGCTTCTGTCTAGCAAATGTTGTTCGTGATTTACGAGGGCAGAGCAAGGAACCAAGAAGCATGTTGGTAAACATGTCCCGCTTTATTCATGTTCAGAAAGTGATAACAGGCCATGTTGCTGAATGGTTCGAAGAGATATTCAACGATATTCGTGTCAATTTCAATGAGGATGCGAACAAGAATCATCACCTTCCGCTGTATGGTGAATTACGCTCATTATGGGAGAAGCATTTTAGCCATGTCAACGACATAACATTTGCTCGTGTTTCCCAGAAGGCCACTCTTTTGGCTGCATTGGAAAAGATCGAGATTAAAATGGTCAATGGTTCCAAACAGAGTGCTTCGTTGAATTACAAAGAAAATCCATCGCTACGTGTAATTGCTATTGGTGGTCTTGCTCTTTCTCGCGGATTGACGCTTGAAGGGCTGATGGTCAGCTATTTCTATAGGAACACTGCTACTTTTGATGTTCTGATGCAGATGGGTAGATGGTTCGGATATAGACGAGGATACGAAGACCTTTTTCAAATTTGGACAAGCCATACCAGCGCATTATGGTATGCAGAAGTAGCAAAGGCGTCTGCTGAACTAAAGAACGATATTCGCGAGATGTTTGATCAGCAACTGACTCCAAAAGACTTTGGTATCAAAGTCCGGGACAACTGTGATGAATTGCAAATTACGGCGTCAAACAAAATGAGATCAGCCGTTAGCAAGGAAATGATGTATTCATTCTATGGTAACATCTACGACACTCCATATATCACATCGAAGATAGATCACAACAAGATAAACACGCAAAGAGTTCAAGCCCTGGCTTCACGTCTTTTGTCTGAAGGTTATACTATCAGATATACAGATTACAAGAAAGCCAACAAGGATGTTAATGATACCACCGACGGAAGTTCACGATACTTTGCTGATGTACCTAAAGAAGTTGTTATTGAGTTCTTACGTGGAATCAAGTATTCAATGGCCAATCCTCGATTCGATGCAAAGAACATCATCAGTTTCTTGGAAGATGAAGAAACAGAAGGAGTCGATTTATGGGATGTTGTATTTGAGGGTGGTAAATCGAATACTCATTATGATGTAGAAGGACTTCGTCAGGTGAAATGTATGGAACGTACAATTTGCAGTACAAATCGAAATGTCATCCAGATTAGTACACGTCGTCGTGTTATGACAGGAAGTATGGAAGGACGTTTCGCACTTACAAAGGAAGACATAGAAAAAGCAGAACAAGCCCAACGCTCACAGTGGGAAAGGGATGGAGAAAATGCCCAAGGAAGAGACATCCCTCTAAAAGCATATTTCCGATTCCTTCCCAAACGTAAGCCTATATTGGTGATTATGGTTATCAAACCCAATGATCCTACTGGCAAAGAGGAAAAGGTTTTAAGTGATTTTAGAGAATCACTAGGAAATGATTGTATTGTTGCCTTTGCAGTTGGATGCCCTGGAGTCAAAGACGAGGGCAAAGCCGTAAAATATCAAGTTAATAAAATTTTCCAACAACTAAATATAGAGGGTGAAGAACCCGAAGAGGAGGATGACGATGAATAATAATGATATTTATAAAACATTTAGGGAGAATTTTCCCAGCCGCCACTTTATAAGATTTGGTGATAACCGCCACCTGAGTCTTTACATCGGGCGTGATGACGATGCACGTTATTCCTTTGATTTTAGGGGGAAATACAAACCTGTCAGGATCTCCAGTTCTGATGTGATTTTTGTTGAACAGTATAAAGAAGGAGACATGCTGACTCTGCGATTCTCGCTTGAAAACAATGACCTTCTTGAGTATTTCTGTACTTTCTGCCAAGACCTTTTGGATTCGGTTAAGGTGACAAGTGATGACGAAACGGCATACCACACTCTGCGTTCTCGATACTATTCTTGGAGACAACTGTTCCGACCAGATAACGCTCGTTTGACTGAAGCAGAAATCATGGGCCTTATTGGAGAGCTTTTGTTCTTGAAAGACCACATGATTCCTGAAAGAGGTATTGATGTAGCACTTGAAAGTTGGATGGGACCAGAAAAAACTCATAAGGATTTCTCAGACCAACAAGATTGGTTCGAAGTCAAGACAATTAATTTTGGCAAAGAGAGCGTTCGTATTTCATCCATCGAACAGCTTGACAGCGACATAGACGGGACACTTGTTGTTTATGAGTTGGAGAAGATGAGCCCTTCTTTTGAAGGAATTCGTCTAAACCAGCTTGTCAACAGCATTATCACATTGTTGGTGAATACCCACCAGCGCGAAACCTTTATGGCAAAGTTGCAATTGTTTGGATTTGACTTCTCGAATGAGAATGATAATTTGGTCTTTGCTTTGAGGAATCAGTATATGTACAGGGTTGATAATGAAAACTTCCCTCGATTACATAGAGCGTTAGTGCCAGAAGCTATTTCTCGTGCTCAGTACGAATTGTTACTAACCGAAATAGAACCATTTAAACTCAACTGATATGGAAATTGAAGAATATCGTAAACAGTTTATCGATGACATCAGAAACGATGCCAGCTTGGAAGGCTCTGATCCTGAAAGTTATTTTATCGAGCGTGTCCTTACAGATCTTGAAGATATAGGGGAACTAAACGATCCTATTCCAATGTCGGTTGAAATCAGGAATACGAGAAGACAGATACTTGCCTTTGATGGTTATTCTTATGATGAAGCAGACGGTGCATTAGTTCTTATTGCAAGCGAATTCACCAATCAGCGAGATACAGCACCTACTTTGACTAACACCAGAATAGAGGAGCTGTTGTCTTATATGCAACGTTTCATTGAGGAAGCTGTTAATGGCAACATTCGCAATTTCTGTGATGATTCGGATCCTGCTGTCAACATTGCCAGCGAGTTTAGAAAGAAAATAGGTAAGGGAATGACGGCAACGGAGATCTTGCGTTTCAAGTTCATTATCATATCTAACTATACCCTGAGTAAACAAGTTAAGAACCTAAAGCGTCCAGACTTTTTAGGTAGACCCGTGGAGTTGAACGTTTGGACATTAGAGCGGTTTTTCCAAACATTTGTTTCTAACTCCAGCGAGATACTTGAGATTGAAACAAAAGATTATAACTTTGATGGTATCCCATGCCTGAAGGCTGATTTGGGTGACCTTAGCAATTACGATGCATATCTGGGAATTGTCCCAGGAGAATTTCTTGCCAAAATTTACTACGACTTTGGGAGTAGATTGCTACAAGGGAATGTTCGTGCTTTCCTGAGTTTCCGAGGCAATGTAAATAAGGGAATACGTAGCACCATTATGAAGCAACCTGAGAATTTCTTCACCTATAATAATGGAATCGCTATTGTTGCCCGTTCAGTAAGGTTTTCTGCTGATGGTACGAAAATAACGTATTTCAAGGATTTGCAGATAATCAACGGAGGCCAAACTACTGCTGCATTGGCGAGTGCCATCATCAAGAATGAAGCGCCAAAGGGTATGGATAATTTGTTCGTACCAATGAAACTGACGGTACTGAATGTTGATGATGATATGTCAGAAGAACAAGTTCAAAACTACAATGAACTAACAAAGACCATTTCTGAATGTGCGAATAGTCAGAATGCCGTAAAGCCCGCGGACTTCTTCTCTAACCATCCATTCCACGTAAAGATGGAACAGCTTTCTCGCAAAGTCATGGCTCCACCAGTTGGCGGCAATCCATATCAAACCGTTTGGTTCTACGAGCGTTCCCGTGGCAAGTGGGAGCAGGAACAGATGAAACTGAATGCACATCAGAGAGACCTATTCAAGCAGAAGAATCCCAAAGATCAACTCATTACAAAAGAGAAACTGGCTAAGTGCTACAATGCCATTCTCATGCACCCCGACCAAGTATGTAAAAGTTCAGCGGACAACTTCAAGGTGTTTGCACCTTATATCGATGGCATATATGAAACTGACCGTGATAGCATTAATGACGAGTTCTTCAAAAAGTGTGTCTGCTCGATAATCATATTTGATAAACTTGACAAACTCATTAGCAAGGAAGAATGGTATCCTAAAGGTGGTAACAAAGCACAGATTACGCCATATACAATTTCTAAATTGATGACACTCCTGCCAAAGGGAAGCGACCTCGATTGGGTAAGCATCTGGAACAAACAGACGCTTTACCCAGCCTTGGCAACAGAGCTGTTACGACTGGCATACTTTACTCATCGTTATCTGGAAAAGAAGGCTGATGGCGGTCTTGTGCGCAGTTTGTCTCGACTTGTTGGAACATGGAGCGACTTTAAGGCTGTGGAGTTTACGTTGTCAGATGCTTTCACACGTTCTCTGATTTCGAAAGAAGAAACAAAGGCAACAGAACAGGCTGCCAAGCGTGCTCATAAGTTCAATTCCAAGATTGATGCCTCTGTTGAGATATTCAAGCTCGGTTCTCCATACTGGATGAGCGTTTACCATGCATTGACAAAAGAGGAACTTCTTTCGTATGGCGATTGCGATTTCATCAGAAGTATCGCAACCTATATTGGTAGAGGCTCTTTACCAACTCCTGCCCAATGCCGCCGTCTCTTGAAAATTGTTGAGAAGGCAGAAGATAAAGGATATATTATGCCGTAATAAATACTTTATTGAATAACGTATATGGCAACACAACGGTATTATTACTCCGACACAATAGCAGACTTCCTGTCTCGCGGCACCAACGAGATAGTGGGGGCGCTGACGTTGGCCTCGCAACACGACATCAACGACGAGACGGCTCAGTCGTGGGTGGAGGAGATTGAGACGTTGCGTGAGGCACTGGCTCTGTATGTGGGAAGAGGTAGCCTGTACCTGGAATACAACATCCCGCGAATGGGACGACGGGCAGATGCCATCGTGCTGATTGACGGCATCGTGTTCGTGTTGGAATACAAGACGGCAGAGCAGCGGTTTACTCGTGATGCGATGGTGCAGGTGTGGGACTATGCGCTCGACCTGAAGAATTTCCAGGAGGGCTGTCTGGACAGGATTATGATTCCAGTGCTGGTGGCTCCGAAAGAGAAGGACTCGCATTGCCGACTAGAGATGAAACACTTTGAGGACCTGGTATATGAGCCGCTGATGGTGAACATGAAGAGGCTGAAAGAGGTGTTTGAGAAGGTGCTCGGTGAAGTCTGCTACGAAGAGAAACCGACGCTGACAGATGACCAATGGGCCAAGAGCGGCTACTCGCCAACACCGACCATCATCGAGGCGGCCATTGCCTTGTATGAGGAAAATACGGTGGAGGACATCACTAAGCATGGGGGCGACATCGACAAGGCTTCGGATGAATTGCGCAAAATCATCGACCGATGCAGAGAGAAGAACCGCAAAGCCATCTGCTTCATTACAGGTGTGCCCGGTGCGGGGAAGACGCTGATAGGGCTGAATACGGCTATCGACCAGTTTAACCGCGGCGAGAAAGCGGTCTATCTGTCGGGCAATTTCCCGCTGGTAGAGGTGCTGCAAGAGGCGTTGACACGCGACTATGTACGTCGCGACAAGGTTCGGGCCAAAGTGGAGAAGCGCAAGGCCTGCACCAAGGCTGAAGCCAAGAGCAAGGTGAAGGCGTTCATCCAGATGATTCACCATTACCGCGACCTCTATCTGGAGGGCACGGAGGTGAAAGGCGGACGGATAGTGCCCATAGAGGGATACTTCCAAAGTCATACGGACAAGGCGTACATCCCGGTGGAGCATGTGGCCATTTTCGACGAGGCACAACGGGCTTGGACGCGGGAAGAACTGAAGAGGTTTATGCGCGAGAAGAAAGGCATACAGAACTTCCCGTATTCGGAACCAGAGTACCTGATTTCTTGCATGGACAGACAGACGGATTGGGGACTGGTGGTGTGCCTGGTGGGCAACGGTCAGGCCATCAACAAAGGCGAGGCCGGACTGAAGGAATGGATAGAGTCTGTGCAAAGAAGCTATCCTAACTGGGATGTGTATATGTCGGACTATCTGGTGAAGTCAAACGACGTCAGTCAGGAGGAACTCGCGCTGATACAGAACCAACTGATACCCAAAGAGGAACTGCACCTGACAATGTCGATGCGTTCGTTCAGGTCGGAGAAGGTGAGCGTCTTTGTCAATCAACTGTTAGACTTGCAGCGGGACGTGGCGGCGGCAACGTTGCTCGAACTGGAGAAATACCCGATTGTGCTAACACGAAGTCTGGATACTGCCAAGCAATGGTTGCGCAACCATGCAAGGGGAAGTGAGCGTTTCGGGCTGCTGGCCAGCAGCAAAGCAGAACGGTTGAAGGCCATAGGCATCAACGTGAGGTATCAGCCCGACTTTGTGCATTGGTTCTTGGAGGACGACACGGACATCAGGAGCAGCAACTGCTTAGAAGACACGCTGACGGAGTTCAAAGTGCAAGGGCTGGAGATTGATTGGGCGTGCGTTACCTGGGATGCAGACTTGCGGCTGAACAAGGACTGGACATCGTGGCAGCATTTCCAACTAAGAAGTGGCACCAAGTGGCAGAAAATCAACAAGTCGATAAACCAGGAGTACCAGATTAATGCCTATCGGGTGCTACTGACCAGAGCCCGTCAAGGGATGGTGATTGTTGTGCCAAAGGGTGACAACGGTGTGCCACCCGACGAGACGCGCAAGCCTGAGTGGTACGATGAGATTTATGATTACCTGAAAGCGATAGGATTGAAGGAGGCATGAAACAAATAGAAGTCGTAGCAGCGATTATTCGCAAAGGAGATAAGATATTCGCCTCTCAAAGAGGATATGGCGAATGGAAGGACTGGTGGGAGTTTCCTGGCGGAAAGATGGAGGCTGGAGAAACGCCAGAGGAGGCACTGAAGCGGGAGATCCGTGAGGAGCTGTCGACCGAAATCAGCGTGGATGAACTTCTCTGTACGATGGAGTATGACTATCCAAAGTTTCACCTGACCATGCACTGCTATCTCTGCTCTTTACTCACAGACGTACTCCAGCTGAACGAACATGAGGCCGCCCGCTGGCTGACGAAAGAAGAACTGGACAGCGTGGACTGGTTGCCAGCGGATAAGGGATTTATTGAAAAAAACAAAGGGCTATTATAATGGATAAGGTCTCCCCACAACAACGCCATGCGAACATGGTTGCTATCCACGGAAAGAACACGAAGCCGGAAATGGTGGTGCGTCGCTACTTATGGGGGCATGGTTTCCGCTATCGGTTAAACCATCCACGACTGCCAGGGAAACCCGACATTGTGATGCGGAAGTATAGAACTTGCATCTTTGTGAATGGCTGTTTCTGGCATGGACATGAAGGCTGTCCTTACTACACCGTCCCGAAAACCAATACGGATTTTTGGGTCAACAAGGTAAGACGGAACAAGGAACGGGATTTGAAGGTTCAACATGAACTTGCCGCTATGGGCTGGCACTCCATCACCATTTGGGAATGTGAGTTGAAGCCCACCAAAAGAGAAGAAACCTTGGAATCGCTGGTATATACGCTCAACAAGATTTTCCTGCAAGACAGGACTGTCAAGCGGTATGAGATACCAGAAGAAGAGCCTATGATGGCAGCAGAAGATGTTCCTACAACGTACAAAAATAAAGTAACATGATAATACGTTATAAGAAAAAAAGTCAGATAGACATAAGCATATGAGAAAATTTACAAAGTTAAGCATGCAGTGGTTCTACTCTCTATTGGAAAAGGGAGAGTGTGACATTTTGGACTTCAAGGAGCAACTTGAAGACAAACGAGCCTTTGGCAAGTCACATAAGAACTTTGCTCCGAACTATGAAGAAATGGCTCGCGATGTGGTAGCCTTTGCAAATCTGAAAGGCGGTTTCTTGTTTGTCGGAATTGTTGATGGAACAAAGGAAGTTAACATCGACTTCAAATATGACAATCAGAAGGTATTCGACCTTATCAAACAGGTGCAGGACAGAACTTTCCCCACTATTACCCTGATTCCTCATACTCTGAAAGTAGATGGGCATGACCTATTGCTGCTTGAAATTCCTTTTTCCAACCAAATGCATCGCACCAGCCGTGGAGAATTTCTTATTCGCTCTAACGATGGTAACAGACCCATTGAGCCATACGAAATGGCAACAATCTTAGCGGAGAAAGGCATGATTGTCTATGACCAACAGACATGGAACGTGGGTGGTGATTGGATAGACCCAAAGCGTCTTGCACGACTGCGCGACCTTATAGAAGCGAAGAATAGCGAGAGTCCATATCTTGACAAAACGAATGAAGACCTGTTGGATTCGCTCGGAATGACACGTGAGGAAAATGACGGGATTCTGCCTACCACAACAGGTCTGTTGTTTATTGGTAATGACCGAGCATTGCGGGAACTGCCTTATTATCAGGTGAAATACATCCACTATTTCTCTGATGGTACATATCGCCCATACGAATATAAGGGTAATATTGTTGAAGTAGCTGAAGCTTGCTTCAATCAGTTGAAAGCGGAAATCAAGCAAAAGGAGTTTGTCTTCGGCTTGTTCCGTGAATATGTAGAGGACTATTCCGAAATAGTTATTCGCGAGCTACTTGTCAATGCCTTGGCTCACAGAGACATAAGCCGTCAACAGATTATCGAGATTCGAAAATATGATGATGGAGGATACCTCGAAATAGAAAGTCCAGGAACATTCCCTGATGGTGTGACCGTAGATAATTATTTGCGCAAGACCAATCCCCGCAATCCTAATGTAATGGATATTCTGCGTGAAATAGGTTTGGCAGAAAAGGCAGGAAGTGGTTTTGATAAGATTTTCACGGACCTGCTGAAGAAGGGTAAGGCTTTGCCTATGCCCGAAGAGACAGAGACTTCCGTTATCTTCCGTATTAAGGCTGAGGTTACGACAGAAAAGCTGATAGAGTTGTCGTTACTTTACGAGAGCAGAACAGGACGTGCATTGAAATTAGACCAGCTCTTTGTGTTGTCGGAGATTGTAAAACGTGGGAAGATAACGCTGAATGACTTGGCTGACTCGCCCAATATCAGTCAATATCGATTGCAGACCATTTTGGACAACTTACAGGAACTTGAATTCATTGAATCCACGGGAAAGACTTCAGGCTTAGCCTACATTCTTCATGTCAGCAAACGAAAAAGTACTGAAGAGAAGATTGACTATGTAAAGAGAAAGAAGCAGAATAAAGCTCGTCAGAAAGAAGCCATCCTTAGGTATTTGGATTCTATAGACACTATCAATAATACTGATGCAAGGGAACTTTTGAAATTACAAGAAAAGGATCGTTCAATGGTATCACGTCTGTTTGCAGAATTAGTCAAAGAAAAAGAAATCGAGCAAACGGAGGATAGTATTCCTAACAACGTGAAATACAGGAGAAAACGTCGATAACCCGTTTGCGGTTTCGTTTGCAGTTTCGTTTGCTAAATCGAAAGCTGCAAACAGACGGACTAACAATTTAATGATTTGTTCAATATGGAACTAAGGTGAAAGTTGACATATATGAAGTGACTTATGAATAAATACACATTAATAGAACTGAATACCAAGAGTGGTACAAAGAATATCATTTGTCAACTGCTGGCACCTCGTCAGACGATTTCTCTTGAGAATGTTGAGGAAACGAGAAGCTATGTTGTTGCTATTGATGATGCTGTTCGATACTGTTTTACATGCAATCCCAATATTTTAGACACAGACTCGGAGTATGTTGTTCTTACAGACCGAGCACCGAACAAACAAAATCTTCTGGAGGGAACGGTTCGACAGAAAAAGTGGTTGAAACACCCGAAAATGGCAGAGCACACAGCTGAGGAGGTCTTGGATTCCTGGACTAATGAATTTAAGTATAAAGAAGAGGTGGATGAAGAACATCCTGGTCTGAGGAAGCCCCAATTGGGTGCGCTACATGCTTTGCTTGGGCATTTCTTGTCACCAACTGATATTGCAACCGTTGTTCTGCCGACAGGGACGGGAAAGACAGAAACAATGCTTTCTGCTATGATTGCAGGGAAGTGTAGGAAATTACTGGTTACAGTTCCCTCGTCTGCCCTTAGAAACCAGATGTTTGGTAAGTTCAAAACATTGGGGGTACTGAAAGATCCTAAGTTTGGTGTTGTCGGAGATGGTGCATTGTATCCAATAGTTGGCGTTGTAAATTCGGCTTTTGACACGGTTGAGGAACTAAATTCTTTTATTGGCCAATGCAATGTGGTTATAACCACGATGCAGATTATCGACTCTGCTCCGCAAGAGCAACAAGATGTATATGTAAATGCATTTGCAAATGTATTTGTAGATGAAGCGCATCACATTGTAGCGGCATCATGGAGGAAGTTTGCAGATAGATTTCCTAAGAACCAGTTGATTCAGTTCACTGCAACACCGTTCAGAAATGACGGTCAGCGGCTTGAAGGAAAGGTTATCTTCAACTATCCTCTAAAACAAGCTCAGGAAGATGGATATTACAGAACCATCAACTTTCTCTCCATCAGGGAGTATGAAGACGACAAAGCGGACAGGGCTATAGCGGTGAGGGCTATTGAACAATTGCGGTCTGACTTGGTTGCAGGCTATCACCATATACTGATGGCACGATGTGAGAGCAGAAGAAGGGCCGTTGAGGTTTATGAAATCTATCATGAGCTATGTCCTGACTTGAATCCCGTGGTAATCTATTCTGGTCACCCCCAATACAAAGAGAACTATGGAACCATTGTGCGTAGGGAGACAAAAGTGATAGTATGTGTCAATATGCTTGGTGAAGGCTTTGACTTGCCAGAACTGAAAATTGCGGCATTCCATGACATTAAGAAGAGTCTGCCGGTCACGCTACAGTTTGCAGGTCGGTTCACCAGAACCAGCAGGGATGCTAATTTGGGCAACGCCTCCTTTGTGGCCAATCTGGCTGATGTGGTTGTGCAGCAGGAGTTGGATAATCTTTATGAGGAGGATGCTGACTGGAATATGCTTCTTGCCAATGCAAATGACAATAGGGTAGAGAACCAAGAGGAATATAAGCAGTTGCTGGATGGTTTCCGTAATGGCGTGAATTCAAAAATACCTGTGAGCAGCATATATCCCAAACTCAGTGCTGTGGTATATAAGAGCAATAGTGGCACATGGCATCCAGATGAATTCTTGAAAGGCATTCGAGGCTATGATGATTTGGATTTTACGTCATACGATGTTAATGATGTGGAGAAATTGGTGGTTGCCGTATATGCAAAAGAGCAAAACGTTGAGGGAATACATGTGAAAGATGTGAAGACGTTGGCGTGGAGCTATTTAGTGTTGTTTTGGGATGAGAATAAGAACCTGTTGTATATCAATAGTTCTGACAATGGTAGTGTATTTAAGGAAATCGCCAATCATGTGGTAGGAGAAGAGGGAAGGGAGCCTGTGCTGATAAAAGGGATGGATGTGTTCAGGACTTTCCACAACCTGAAACGAACAAAACTACGGAATGTAGGACTGAAAGTCTATTTGGGAAAGGATGTTCGTTTCCGTATGCATGCCGGCAGGGATGTAGAGAGGGCATTGTCAGATGCAGAGTTGCAGAATAGCGAAAAAGCTTTTGTGGTTGGAGACGGTTTTGAGAATGGAGGCAAGACTTCCATTGGAGCATCTTACAAGGGGCGTATCTGGAGTCTGAATGGGGCTGGCAATGTACTTACTTTTAAGGACTGGTGTATTGAACAGGGGGAAAAACTGACAAATGAAGCTATAGACGGTAATCAGATACTTACGCAAACCTTGATACCAAAGACGGTACACATAATGCCAAATAAGGCAGATGCATTTGCTATTGATTGGGATGGTATAATGTGGGATGAACGGGAGAATTATTTTAAATTCAGCTTGATGGGGGTTGAATCTCGTCTATTCAATACCGGCTTGTTGCTCCGTACTGATAACCCCGTGCAAGGTAATTCGGTTTTCTTCGCCGTGACCAATGGAACACAGCGGGTGGATTTCAAGATGGATTTGTTTGAGAACAGACAGAATCCGAAAAATGTATATGCAGATTATCGCATTACAAAGCTGACAGAAGGCGAGGCAACAATCAGCTATGGAAGAAAAACGATGAATCTGGAAGAATTCTTGTATGATAATGCCCCTACTGTTTATTTTGCCGATGGTTCCAGCTTATGTGGTACGGAATATATAGAGTTAAACACGCCTCCTGCCATCTATGACAGGAACCGCATTATTCAGTGGGATTGGCAGGGGGTGAACCTTGGAGAAGAATCTCAGGGAGTTGCTCCAAATCTGAAAATAGAATCTATTCAATATCACGTTATCCAAGAACTGATGGCTGGAGATTTTGACATCATATATGATGATGACAATGCTGGAGAAATCGCTGATGTCATTACGATGAAATATGAGGATAGTAAGTTGTATATCGGACTGTATCACTTAAAGTTTGCCCAGGATGGCAGGGTATCTAACCGGATTGGCAATTTCTATGAGGTATGTGGTCAAGCGCAGAAGTCCGCAAATTGGAAGTACAAAGAGGCAGAAGAACTAGTTGATCATATGTTGAGGCGCGAGACGAAGCGCGAGGGCGGCTATGAATGCAGCCGAATACAAAAAGGCAATAAGGAGACCTTGGTTAAACTGCTTAAATTGGCAAAGAAAAAGATTCCTATAGAATACAGCATCTATATAGTACAACCGGGAGTTTCAAAAGTAGGGGCAAGCAATGAGATCTTGACACTATTGGGTGTTACAGATAGTTACTTAAAGGATAAAACGGGCATTGACTTGCAAGTTATTACTAGTTAAAGAAAGCCAGAAGCGAATAAACAAAAATTACAACGACTCGTGCAATATTTGTGTGAGTCGTTGTAATCGTATATAACTGTGGTTATTGCAGTTGTCCGTCAGTTTAGACAACTATAGGGGCTGGCGATGATTACTAACGACCTATTCCATAATGCAGTGCTATCAGCATGGCTATGCATCCTATTACTACGGAAATGCCTATGGTGAAGAAGAACATGAAGAACCACTGGGCATAATGACCGAGGTAACAGCCATCGTATTCTTTGTAGCGGTTCATGGCTTTCTTACGTTCTTCTTCTAACATGACATTGACAGTCTGAACTGTTGTCTGTGCCTGGTTGATTACCCATTCTTGCTGCTTATTGAACATCTCTTGTATCATCTCTCTGTCAGCATCGCATAACGTTACTGTCACCTTCAACTTTGTGGGCGCATCCTCTATTACCTTGTCAATATGAGTGTTGAGGGTATCAATCTTGCCACCGATGGTTGTAACAGCATCGTCCAGCTTGTTTTCGGCACGTTGGTACTGCTGGATGGCAGACTCCAGACCAAGCCTGGCATTTGCACAAGTATTGGTTGCCTTGTCGATATTGCCATTCAACTGCTTTAGTTCCGGCACACGGCTGATGATGGTGTCTTCGGCATCATGTTTCTGAATTTCATCTTTGGCTTCGCTCATCATTTCGTCGAAGTCAAGCTGTTCCTCGCTCTGCTCAGGCACAGGCAGAACTTCATTGTTTCTGCTTTTTCTAATCATAGTTTTGTGATTTTAGCGGTGGTAACCGCGTTTAACTGACTTTGGTTTGCAAATAGAGTGAGCCATCAAGAGACAGCGACGGGCGTACTGACGTTCATCTTCGTCATCTTTCTTGCCCCAACCAGATTCAGGTGCAGAACCGTCACCACCTCCGCAAGATTCGGACATGGACGTGGCAGCGTCGATGTACCCTGCAAAGAGAAGCATTGCAACGTGGGCAACATTCTCTATAGTGGCAGTATCATTGTCTTCTGGAATCTGTGCCTCATTGAAGAATATGTCCTTGACCGAGTTTGGAATCTCAACAGCCTTGCTACCTTTGGGCGTATAGATGTTGAACGTAGTGAAGGAAGATATAGGTTTCGGTTGTGCAAGCGGCTGAACCTTGGGCTGAGTAGAAATCGTTGTCTGGGAAGACGGACGGACAGGATGACTGCTTGGTGTAACGGTTGGTGCGGCTGGCTTCACTTTGACCTGGGCCGGCTTCGGATGGAGTTTCTTCCATGTGGCTTCAAGCTGTGTTGCCATGAACCTACGCCCCACCTCGTAAGCCTTGAATACAGATGCATTCTTGCCGATGGTATAGCCGACAAGTTTCTTGCTCTTGTCGTAGCGAGGTGTCACCTCATAGCCCTTCATGCGAAGCATCTTGAAATAGAAGTCAACGTCAAACTCCTGCATTTTCTGAAGGGTGTATTCGCAGAACTCCGCAATCTCCGCTTTCCGCATGTCACGTATCTCTTTCGGCTGCTTCCATCCATGCCTCATGTTGATAATTTCCGCAGCCATCATTGCCCTTATATGGAGATCGTGAACATCATTGGTATTGCCTTCGAGGTCAACACGGCAGCAGTCCATGTGAAGGTGAAGCGTCCCAGACTTGGAGTCGGAATGTAGGCCTGACACATTCATTGAGTTGCGGAAATTGGTCTTGACCTCCCGGCTCATACCTTTGGGGATAAGTCCGACGGCATCCAAAGTTTCCAATGTTTCGTCACCGAGGTTCGCCCAGTCATTCATGGTAAAGTTCTTTGCCTCTTCCTTTGAGGGGGAGATTACAAACGAGACCATGGAACGTTCCAATTTTCGCCCGACTGTCCTGTCCTGCTGATGCAACTGGCAGTGATGCTTCATCATGTACCAGATGGCGGTCGGGTCGATGCCCTCCGGCATGTGGTTCACCTTGACCACTTTTGCCTTCTCCTTCTCCAATGCGTACCTCACGGCATTGCCGCCGTATGGCACCACTCTTGCAAGCATAATCATAGGGCACTCCTTTCTTTGGTCAGCACAGGAGATGAAATATTCTCTTCGATGCTGTACCAATGTTGGACGAGTTCTGCAACAGACTTTAACCACCACGTCATGAACTTCTCCGACTTGAAAAGCTTGAACTTTTCCTCATCCGTCATTGTTGAAAGGACGTTGCTGATTTTTATCAGGTCGGTCCTGGCAAAAGCCAAAGAGTTCAATGCTTCGGCCTCTTCCTTGGTCAGCCGTTGACGTGGGTGATGTTTCAAGCCTGTCTCTGTGAGATAGCGGTTCAGACTGATGCCGCATTCCTTGGCGAGTTCTTTGAGTTGCGACCAGATTTCATCCGTACATCTGAAAGCATGTACTCTGGTCGGTGGTTTCTTAGTTATGTTCTTTTTCTTCATGTCTATGAGATTTTTAATGAAAGGGAATGAATATAAACTGATTATAAAAAAGGACACGGTCTGCGAGCCTGCGAGTAGCCCGAGAAACTTTTAGGAGGACAAAAACAGGGGCACCTGTTTTGTACTACAAAAGGATTTCTCGAAAAGTCCCTCTAAAATATCGGGTCTTTTAACTACGAAGTTCCCGTCAGGGCTTAAAAGTCCGTTTCGGTTTGCCTTGCGTCCTGCATCGGAAAACTTCCCTTGGGATGGTTGGACGGTGCAGGTCGCAGTCAGCAGTCCGAGTCCTTCAAGGCGGTCACTTGTCACTTTAGGAACTATTAGAGTAGTTGTAGCCATCAGACATCTGACAGTAACCTCCATTGCCATCAGATGGGATGCCATCAGGCTGCGGCGATTGTCTTCCTTGCTATGACGATGAATGCTCATTTCCTTTCCCTTCATTCTGACTGCCATCGGCTTCTGCATGGGAAGAAGGTGTGCTGTCAGAGTGAGCGGAATTGTTATTTAGAGAGGTAACGGAAGAATTTCCATCCTTACCAGATTTGTCCACGCTGTCACTATCATTAGATTGTGGTGATGGGTGAGACAGACAACCAACAGCAGAAGGATTTTTCCCCTCGTTGCTGTCAGCGGATTTGTCGCTATCCGAGACGAAACCTTCCTCACGTTTGTTCTTGTCATCCGATACCTCAATAGTGATGACCCTTGCAGGTGGAACTTCCGCATGGATGATTGTCGAGGTGCCTGGCTTGCGTCTGATGGCGTAGTCATTGCCCACAAAGTGGCCGTCCACATACCAACCTGACAGGGAGTGAAGCGTATGGATGCGATTTTCACCCACCTTTTGAGAAGAGGAAATACCCAACGCTTCCATAGCCTCTGTAATTTTCGGAACCGTTTTCCGGTCTTTGTCCCAAAGCTTTGCGAGTTGGGTATTATCAATCATCACTTGGCCGCGCAAGATTTCAACTTGTTGGTTCTTGCTCAGCGGTACCAGTTTCGTTTCACGGTCAGCGAGTTCTACAAGTGACATGAAGCATTCCATGCGGTCAATCTTGTACTTCTTGCTGCGGAGATACTTCACCTGTTCCTCGGACAGTGTGAAGCAATAATGAATATTATCCTTTTCCATATAATTCCATTTTTAAGATTTGTCAGCACGATAAGTACCATTAGTGAATACGATTTTCTCTACCATTTCATTGAGTCTGTCGGCAATGCGATCGCCATAATGCTCACGAATCTGTTTGGGAGTAAGATTTGTGGTAATGATGGTGAACAGCTGTTCATCATACCGCTTTGAAAGTAGGTCAATGACGGGAGTCACTATATTGCCAAAATCCATGACCTCCTGCGGTTCGGTGCCAAGGTCGTCAATGCCGAGCATGTCCTTTTGAGAGAACTTGATGAACGCAGGGTAGTCTGTCCTGCCAAGATACGCAACATATTTGGAGTCAGTAATCTGTATCCCATAGTTGCCCTGACTGTCTGGATTTGGAATAGCGAGATAGTTCAGCAGCTGTTGAAACGCTTTGAGCAAAGTGCTCTTCCCATTACCACATTCGCCACAAAACAATATACCGAACTTGCTACTGTCACTCGTTAGCCAGTTAGCCATCTGTAGCAACTGAGCCTTGACATAATCATTCTCGCAGAAAATGCGATGGCGGAATTCCACTTCTGCCATGGTTGCAGCAAGCAGACAATCGTATGCTTGTTCTGCTGACATCGGCAGTCTAAAACGAGGCTTCATAATCCTCCGCTGTAGCAGTATGGACTTCAACTGCCCTACGTCTATTTTTGATGGAAGTTGTATCATAATTAGAATTTTGAGTTTGCGGTTTAATAAAATCTTTTTCTTTATCTTTATTATAAAACGTCAAGCCATGCGTCAAGTCTGCCGTCAACTCAAGCAGTGAATATTCAGACGGTAGAAAGCGAGACTTCCCGGTAGTGAACTTGATAAGTCCCCTCTCTGCAAGATGCTTTCTGGCCGTCATGATTGTCTGCTTTGACATGCGAAGCGACTCACATATATAATATGTAGGGCATGGTACTGGCATCTTCCAGTAGCGAGCATTACACTCATTTACCAGAAATGAATATACAGCCACTTCGCTTGCCGGAATCGGATGGACTGATGCAACTCGCCAAAATTGATTCATATACTCTATGTATGTCATAAGCCTTTAGAATTAGAGTCCTGTCTTATTCCTTGATAGCACCAGCTTCCTTTGCAAGGCTCAAAGCCAGTTCGGAATCAACGGTAATCTTTCGGTTCACCTGAGTGATGGCAGCATCTATCACCCCGCTTTTCTTGATGCGATTAGCGGTAGGGATGCTACATCCGAAGATTTTGGCGATTCCTGCTATACCATATTCATAATGTTTCTCTGGCACCACCTCGGCAGATACCTTTGCCGTTTGCTTCTCAGCATTCTGGAGTAGCAGGACAAACTCTTGTCCCGACATCATGCAGATGGGCTTCTCCAGCAATTGTTCTATTGTTACCAATCGAGTCATAAAAATTTTTTCTTGTGGTCTGCCAGTTGTACTTCCTGACGTTCCGATTAAACATTCTTTTTCGGTTCATGAACCATCTTTGAACTCCCATGATTTGGAATTCGAAGGCAAAGGTAGTCTGTTTAATTCGATGAAGAATTATGAGTGCTATACGCCAAAAACTGAACAAGTTTTTTATGTATGGTTTTGAAACACATTTTAAGGATTGGACAAGGAAAATAGTTGAAAAATAAGGGGTAACAAGCGTTTTTTGATATAGAGGCATAAAAATGGGCCGCATAACTCTAAGGGCGAGTCATGCGGCACTAATATTATCTAGTTTGAGGTAGAAATAGAAGAAGGAGGTGAATACGATTGGGGAACACCTCAAAGTATGAAAGAAAATGTCTGCTTAATAGGGGAGAATAGTCTTAATCTTGTTTTCCCAAATGTTTTCCCACGCGATTTTGATACTCTGAGAAACCTTATTTACATGCTTTACTTGGTGTGATATGATGCCAAGTTTATCAAAAAATCATGGAGTTTTCAAAATTGACGTGTTTTCCCATTGTTTTCCCGAAAACAAAAATCAGCAACTTAAATTTCTTCTAAGTTGCTGATTTTCAGTGTGGACCAGCCAGGGCTTGAACCTGGGACCTCCAGATTATGAGTCTGTTGCTCTAACCAACTGAGCTACAAGTCCGCTTTTTGTGGGTGCAAAGTTACATTAAAATAATCAAATCTCCAAATTTTTTTGCTAAAATAGCAAATTATTCTTAACTTTGTACCCTGAATGAAGACAATTTACCTGAAAAAGCAGACAGAACGGCTGTTGCCGTGCGTGGCTACCATCGGTTTTTTTGATGGGGTACACTTGGGGCATCGCTATATTATAAATAAGGTAGTAACAATGGCCCGGAGTGAGAGTATGCTTGCAACCATTGTCACTTTTGCCCGCCACCCCCGGCAAATTCTCTGCCCCCAGTGGAGTCCGCAACTGCTTTCGACACTTGACGAGAAGGTGGCACTGTTGTCTGAGACGGGTATCGACCAACTTGTGGTGCTTCCTTTTGATGAAGCTATGGCAGCCTTATCGGCTCGTGACTTTATGCGTGAAATACTGCTACAGCAGTTGGGGGTCCGCATATTACTGACCGGCTATGACAACCGGTTCGGCAGACGGCAAGCCAACCAGACAGAAGGCTTTGAAGATTATGTGGGTTACGGCAAGGAAATGGGGATGACCGTTGTGCAGGGCGACCCGTATGATGCTGCCGACATCCGCGTCAGTTCCTCAAAGGTGCGCAAGCTGCTGGCTGGGGGTGATGTTGAAAAAGCTGCCCATTGTCTGGGCCGTCCTTATCAGTTAGAGGGCTTGGTGGTGAGCGGTGAACACATTGGTACGGCATTGGGGTTTCCTACAGCCAATTTGCAATTATCCGACGCTGACAAGCTGGTGCCTGCGGCTGGTGTCTATGCTGTTAAGGTACGATTGGAAAACTCAACAGAAGAGTTACGCGGCATGATGAACATTGGGCACAGACCGACCTTTGGCGGCATACATCAGACTTTAGAGACTCACATTTTCCATTTCTCAGGCAATGTCTATGGCAGGAAGATGGTTGTCTGGTTTATCAGTCGCCTGCGTCCTGAACAGAAGTTCGACAGCCGCGAAGCCCTGATGACCCAGTTGGCGCATGATGCCAAGCTGGCTGAACAGAAACTAAATGAAACCATAGAGATATGAAAAGAGCATTATTGTACACATTCGTTTTTTTAGCCATACAGGGGCTGCTTCCTTTGCTGATAAACACTACACTGGGGCTACTCGGCAAGGGTTTTGACAAGCAGGAAGCTTTGTCTTTAATTATTTACACAGCGGCCTCCAGTGTGGTGACCATAGCCCTGTTCCTATTCTTGCGTTGGGCAAAGGTGTCGCGAGGTTATGTGCGTTCCAGGCCTTGGGCTGTGCTGTGTTGGTGTAGCCTGGCGGCAGCAGGATGTGTCATCCCGTCTGTATGGCTCCAGGAGCAAATGCCCGAACTGCCCAATTTGATGGAGCAGGAGTTTGACCTGATCCTGAAAAACCGCTGGGGGTATCTGGTGGTAGGTCTGTTAGCTCCTGTATGTGAAGAACTCGTTTTCCGTGGGGCTATTCTGCGCGCCCTGCTGCGGTGGAGGCCTGCCGGACACTGGTTGGCTATTGCTATTTCGGCTCTGTTGTTTGCCCTTATCCATGTCAACCCTGCCCAGATGCCACACGCCTTTGTCGTAGGTCTGCTTTTAGGCTGGCTCTATTACCGCACAGACAGTGTTGTTCCGGGCATTGTGTATCACTGGATAAACAACAGCATAGCCTACGTTTTCTACAACCTCTATCCTGACCCTTCGCTACATTTAGTCGACCTTTTCGGCAGTCAACGTTCTGTGGCAGCAGCCGTGATGTTCTCGTTGTTCATCCTTCTGCCTTCTCTCTATCAGCTAAACATGAGGCTTAGGAAAGCAGCCTGACGAATAATTATGGAGTAAATAATGGGCCACCTCGAGAGTTCGGAGGTGGCCCTTTGGGTTGTGTTTCAAAGTATGTTATGAAAAATTTGAGAGAATCGAAACTTCACAGTTTCTTTCAATTGTTGTGTTTTAATTTAATAAATGGTTTTATAGAGAAAGCATAGAAAAAATATCTTGTCAGTACTTGGGAGTCTCAGCCACTGTGGTGCTGATGGAGTCTCCCATGATGTTTTCAGCCTGCACAGGCCCGATGATATTCACCGAGTCGTTATGTTGCTGGTGGAATTTCGCATATTCCTCGCGAGGATTGTCCCATCCGCGGTCCCAGGGCGCTTGGGCAGCATTGCCGAGGGTCAGGATGATAGCCACGATGGCGGCAGCCTTGAAGAGCGGCATCAGCCGCTGGGTTAATGTCACCACCTGTGCCTTGACTGGCTGTTCTTCCTCAATGGCGGCGAGGATACGTTCATCGAAATCATTGCCGAGTGGCTGTTCTTTCTGCGTCTCGTAGTTGAAGAGTGTCTGGTACTTCAACAGCCATACGGGAACATCGTCCTGCGAGAAGAACGTACGCAGAATGTCTTCTTCCTTGAGTGTGGTCTCACACTGGAAGTAGCGCTCCAGTAACTGTTCGATGTATTTATAATCCATATTGTTCTACTTGTATGTATTTCTGTTTGATAGTTTGGCGTGCCCTGAAGATGTTCACTTTCACCTGTTCTTCACTGATGTTCATGATGGCAGCAATTTCCTTGTAGCTTTTTCCTTCGAAGTCTCGCAGTTGCATGACGCTTCGCTGCTTCTCGGGCAGACCGTCAATTAGTCGTCTCACCAGCTCTATACGGTCTTGCTGAATGGCCTTTTCCTCAGGGTTGGCCGAGTGGCTTCTGTCTGGCTTGTCGTGCTCATTGGCATCGAGGCTCTGGTCGTAGATGGCCATTTTCCGTGTCTTATCAAGCGACAGGTTCCGGCAGATAGTCAAGCAGAAAGCCTCTATCGACTCTATTTGCTCCCATTGCTCGCGCCGGTTCCAGACTTTTATCATTGTCTCTTGAACCACGTCCTCCGCTTCCGCAGGATTGAGAGTGATGCGGAGTGCCAGCCTGTAGAGTTCGTTCTTCAGTGGCAGGACGTCGTTTCGGAAACTGATTTTTTTCATCCTCTCTATTTAATAAGACGATTGGCAGAAGGAAAAGTTACAGCGAAAAGGATAAAAATTATTTGATGACCGTGCCCGACTGGCCATTGATAGCTGTAGCGAGGGTGATGACAACTTGCTTCACGCCAGCTTCTACGGCTGCCAAAGCATTCTCTATCTTGGGCAGCATGCCGCCGCTGATGGTTCCGTCTTCACTATAGCGCTTAAAGTCAGTACGGGTGATGATTGGTATGACGCTGTCGTCATCATCGGGATTGCTGAGCACCCCTTTTTTCTCGAACGAGAAGATGAGTGTCACGTCATAATAGGGAGCCAGGGCCTTGGCTGTCTCCGAGGCGATGGTGTCGGCATTGGTGTTTAGAATGTTGCCTTGCCCGTCATGAGTCAGCGGAGCCATGATGGGTGTGATGTTTTTCTCGATGAAATCGGCCAAAATGGCACCATCGACGCTGTCCACATCACCCACGAAGCCAAAGTCAATGCCATTCCTCAGCGGCCGCTTGTGCGAGCGAATAACATTCATGTCAGCACCTGTCAGGCCAAGGGCATTCACACCGTGGGCCTGCAATCCGGTCACCAGAGTCTTGTTTACCAAGCCGCCATAAACCATCGTCACGACGCTCAGCATGTCAGCATCAGTAATGCGCCGCCCGCCTATCATTTTCGACTCAATACCGAGTTTGGCAGCCACTTGCGTTGCCCTGCGTCCACCGCCATGTACCAACACCTTGCGCCCCTCAATGGCGCTGAAGTCTTTCAAAAGCTGTGCGAGTTGTGCTTCGTCCTCAACAACGGCACCACCCACTTTTACAACAGTCAGTTTTTCTTTCATAACACACCTATTTAATAATTATGGTGCAAAGTTACTAAAAAATATGAATTATGAATCATGAATCATGAATTATTTTGTACCTTTGTCGGCAAATTCAAACTAAAACAAAAGAGATGAAGAGACATATTTGTTTCATTGTAGCTGTCCTTGGGCTGACGTTGACGGCTCATGCCCAAGGCAACGACTTTGGCATGTGGTATGAAATAGGAGCCGAGAAGAAACTATCATCGAAGTGGAGTTTGGGGGTGGAAGGTGAGTTCCGTACACGCAACAACACGAAGACTGCCGACCGATGGAGTGCCGGACTAAGCGGCGAATACAAGATAAGCAAAGTTCTGAAGGTTTCGGCTGGCTACCTGTTCCTTTACGACAACAACATGGAGGAGTTTGACCTGAAGAAAGACGGCTTCCGCCCCAATAAATGGACACCCAGCTATTGGGGAGTTCGTCATCGCTTCAACCTGAGCCTTTCAGGCAATGTGGACTGGGGACGTTTCAACTTTGCCCTGCGTGAGCGATGGCAATACACCTACCGTCCGGCTGCTGATGGAAAGAAATACGACTTTGATGAGGAGGCTTGGACTTCCGTCCGTGGTAAAGGAAAGAACGTGCTGCGCAGCCGTTTCCAGGTAAGTTATGATATTCCGCATTGGAAGTTCGACCCTTTTGCCAATATGGAACTGTTCAATGACAACGAAGGCATCAGCAAGACCCGCTACCAGGTGGGAGTAGACTATAAGTATAAGAAGAAGCATGTATTCTCGCTCACCTACCGTTATCAGGATGTCAACAGCAACGATGACGACTCCGAAGTAGATAGTCACCTGTTAGGACTCAGTTACAAATATAAATTCTAAAGAGCCATGAAAAAGTTATTCTTGTTTCTCACCATAGCCATAACACTGACGGCTTGTACCAACGACGACCGCTACACGTGGGAAGACGACTTTGCCGACCTCACAGAAACTGATACTGTTCGCATCGCAATAGCTTGGGCGGGGGCCAATGCTTCCGTGACAGGCGATGATAAAGGGTTTGTCACCGTCAATGGTGCCCATGTCACGGTTCGCTCGTCAACCAATAAGTTCCTGAAACTCACGCTCAGTGGCTCAACGACTGACGGCTCGCTGCTCATCTATAGCTGGAAGATGTTGGGCGTTGAACTCAACGGAGTGAGCATCACCAATCAGAACGGGCCTGCCATCAACAACCAATGCAGCAAAGCATTTGTCGTCACCTGTGCCGCCGGCACTACCAACACCCTGGCTGACGGCACTACCTACTCAGCAGCTCCAGTGACAGTCAACGGCGACACGATAGACCAGAAGGGCACGCTCTTCAGCGAGGGACAAATATACTTCCGTGGTGAAGGAACACTAAACATACATGCTGCAGCGAAGAATGGTATTGCCAGCGACGACTACATCGTTTTTGAGGATGGGACAGTCAATGTCAACGTGGCAGCCACAGGATCAAACGGCATCAAGGTGAACGACGGTTTCACCATGAACGGCGGCAAATTGACAATCGATGTCATAGCTGACGGCGCACGCGGTATCAAGAGTGATGCACGCACCACCATCCAGGGCGGCTTAACCACCATTACCACCTCGGGCGACTGTAAGATTGAGATGATGAATGGCATCAGCGACACCACATCGGCCGCTGGCATCAAGAGCGACAGCCTATTTGTCATGACTGGCGGTACGCTGAACATCACCAGCACGGGTGATGGCGGAAAGGGCATCAACTGCTCTGAGAACGTAGAGTTCCGTGGTGGCACTCTTCAGGTCAATACTACCGGCAGCAACGACGTAGGCAAGCCCAAGGGCATAAAGAGTGACACGGGAATCATCGTTAGCGGAGGCTCCTTCAACGTGACCGTCAAGAAGAGCTGGGCCTTGGACAATGGCAATGAAAGCGAAGATCCTGACGACCGAGTTACTGTTTTAGGAACACCATTATTCAAAACGCTGCTCAAGCGGTCAGTAACTATCAGATACTGAGCATCAGGGTGAACACATATCAGAGGGGTGGCCATTTCGGTCACCCAAATTTTTTCTTTTATTTTTTGCCAAAGCATCACTTTTGCGCGTAACAGTTTACCCTACTGTGAGTTAACTGAGGTGATGGTTAGTTTGAAAGCATCACCAAGCATCACCAAAGTAAAACAACTTGTTTTACTCTGTTAACCCCTACCCTGAGCGAGACTTTAGGTAGGGTAAAGCGAGGTAAAACAACTTGTTTTACATTTCGTTCTCACCTTGTTGCTGCCGCCTACACCACACCTTCACATGACTTTGGGTAGGGTAAACCGCCCTTGATGAAAGAGGTGATGGCAAGTGACACTTTGAAAACAAGCATCACCGCCGTAATTGGCTGTGTTTTAGCATTATACAAGGAAAGTGACACTTTATGGCAAAAGACATAAATATTTCATAATGTAGTGTACTTAACGAAATACCACAGGCCTTGAGAAATTCACCTCCTACTCGATGGATGCGTAATGTGTGGTAACGGCCTGAATGATGCAGTCGGGCACCATACCTGTTATTGATTTGCCTTGACGGACGCGGCGACGGATGTCGGTGCTTGAGATGTCAAGCAGGTCGGCTTCCACTATCTGGACGTTGGGTGGTAGGGGGGATGAAATGATGTCGCTGCCACGACGGGGATAGACCACCAATGGGTAGTTACGGAGAATATCGTCGGCATGAAACCAACGTGAGAAGTGCTGCCAGTTGTCGCCACCAATCATCAGCACGAACTGGCGGTCAGGGAAGTCACGGCGAAGAGATTGAAGCGTATTCCACGTATAAGAAGGCCGCGGCAGATGGAATTCATAGTCACTAACCGTAATGTGCGGTTCATCCTGAACGGCCTGTAGGGCTATCCGCAACCGTAGTTCATCAGCCAAGAGTCCCGCCTGCTGCTTCAAGGGATTCTGGGGCGATACCATCAGCCACACTTCATCAAGTTCCGCAGCCTCACGGATATAGCGTGCCAGAGTAATGTGCCCGTTGTGAATGGGGTTGAACGAGCCGCCAAAGATGCCCGTCTTAATCATCGTTGGAGTGAAGTGTCACAAATTCGGAAACGATTTTCAAAGCCTCCTGCTTGGCCGTATCCAAATCGTCGTTGACAATAATGCGGTCAAACTGAGAAGCAAACGTCAGTTCATATTCGGCCTTGGCCAACCGTTCCTCTATTGCCTCGGCTGTATCTGTGCCACGTCCCGTCAGCCGACGACGCAATTCCTCGACAGACGGCGGCTGGACAAACAGGCTCAGGACCTCGTCACCATAGTATTTTTTAATATTAATTCCGCCCTTCACATCAACATCGAATACTACATTCTGTCCGGCCTCTTGCTGCCGTTCCACTTGAGCTTTGAGCGTACCGTAGAAACGGTCGTTATACACTTCTTCATATTCCAAGAACTCGTCGCCAGCAATCTTGGCCTTAAACTCTTCTGGCGTCAAGAAGAAATACTCCACTCCGTTCTGCTCAGTTCCACGTGGCGGACGGGAAGTGCAGGAGATGGAGAAATAGAGCTTTAACTCAGGATGCTCCTCCATCAACCAATTCACAATCGTTGACTTGCCGCTGCCCGAGGGGGCAGAGAAAACAATAAGCCTACCTTTCATCTTATAATGCATTAAGAACCTGTTCCTTGATCTGTTCTAACTCGTCCTTCATCTGCACCACAATGTTCTGCATCTCTGCCTGATTCGACTTCGAGCCAGTGGTGTTGATTTCACGTCCCATTTCCTGTGCAATGAATCCGAGTTTCTTACCCTGTCCGGCAGGTTCGGCCATCGTCTCGCGGAAGTACTTCAGGTGATTAGCCAAACGCTGTTTTTCCTCGCTGATGTCCAGTTTCTCTATGTAGTAGATAAGTTCCTGCTCCAGCCGGTTCTTGTCGTACTCTACTCCAGGAATCTGCTGTAGTCCGTCCGTGATGCGCTGACGTATTTTCTCTACGCGGCCTTTCTCCCAAGGTTCTATCTCGGCCAATAGCTGGGCAATATTGTCAATCTTCTCCGTAAACTTCTTCTGCAATGCGGCGCCCTCTTGTGTACGGAAGCTGACCAGCGCGTCGAGGGCTTCAGTGATACCCTTCCTGGCAACAACCCATTCTTCGTTGCTCAGCACCTCCTGCTCGGTCTTGGTCAATACGTCAGGCATACGCATCAAGGTGTACAACGGGTCCTCCGACATGGGAATGCCTGTTTTCGCAGCAATGTCCTTCATCTGGCGATAGTAGTTCTCCACCAATGCCGCATTGATGGGTGTAGCGTCAACGGTCGTATCTTTCTCAATCCACAAGCTGAAATCCACCTTACCGCGCACTACCGCTGCCGCCACCATCTGCCTGATTTCCATTTCCTTCTCACGATAGATGGGGGCGATGCGTGTTTGCAAGTCCAGCTGTTTCGAGTTCAGCGACTTCACTTCAACATTGATTTTCTTCTCTTTGTACACTACGACAGCCTTGCCGTAGCCCGTCATTGATTGTATCATATTCTCACTTCTTCTATTCTTCACTATTTCCGTCCGAAGTCGGCAGGCACTTCACCCCATTTCTGGGTATCCCACTTCACAATGGGGTTCTGGTAGTTGTGCGTGTTCAGCCAAGTCTCGGCGCGTGCTATGATTTGGTAGAGGTGCTCCGTCTGGGGTGTACGCACTAACTGTGTTTTGCACTTGCGCTTCTTCACCCACAGAATGGCGTTATAGGAATCCGAGTAAATGGTCTTCGTGTGCAGCCCCTGATTCCAGCAGAGTGCCAAGGCATGGACAATAGCCAGAAACTCCCCGATGTTGTTGGTGCCATGCATGGGGCCAAAGTGGAACACTCGATAGCCCGTCTGCAGGTCTATGGCCTGATACTCCATCGGCCCAGGATTGCCAGAGCAGGCCGCATCTACAGCCCATGCATCAGCAGTCACCTCCATCGGCAACGGAAGTACTGTGTCGTGTCTATAGTCGGGAGGATTCTGCATCACATTCTCTCAGGCACTTCGATGCCAAGCAGTCCCATGCCCGTCTTGATGATTTTCGCCACATTCTTAGCCAGCATGAGACGGACGGCCTTCTTCTGCTCGTCAGGCTCATTGAGGATGGAGTAGTCATGGTAGAACTGGTTGAACACCTTCGTCAGCTCGTAGCAGTAGTTGGCAATTCCACTGGGTGAGTAATCCTTGCCTGCCTGCTCCACAACGGCGCCAAACTCGTTCATCTTCTGGATTAGCTCCACTTCCTTAGGACTTATGGGGCCCGTGAGACTCACAGGACTCATGGCCCCTTCTACAGCCTTGCGGAGAATTGAGCGGATTCGGGCATGAGTGTACTGGATAAAAGGTCCCGTATTGCCGTTGAAATCAATCGACTCCTCGGGGTTGAACAGCATGTTCTTGCGGGCATCCACTTTCAGGATGAAGTATTTCAAGGCTCCCATACCTACGATGCGGGCAATCTCATGACGCTCATCTTCTGTCATGTCGTCAAATTTACCCAGTTCCATCGAGGTTTTGTAGGCATCTTCCACCATCAGTTCCATCAGGTCATCGGCATCCACCACCGTTCCCTCTCTCGACTTCATCTTGCCATTGGGCAGCTCCACCATACCGTAGCTGAAGTGTGTCAATTCCTTACCCCACTTGAACCCGAGGCGGTCGAGCAGTATAGAGAGCACCTGGAAGTGGTAGTTCTGCTCGTTGCCCACCACGTAAATCATCTTATCGATGGGGAAGTCTTCGTAGCGCATCTCAGCCGTACCGATATCCTGCGTCATATAGACACTGGTGCCGTCGCTGCGGAGCAGCAACTTCTGGTCCAAGCCCTCGTTAGTCAGGTCAGCCCATACGCTGCCATCCTCATGGCGTTCGAACAGGCCTTTTTCCAGACCTTCCTCCACCTTGGCCTTGCCCTTCAGGTAAGTCTGCGATTCGTAATATATCTTGTCGAACCCGACGCCCATCTTCTTGTAAGTCTCGTCAAATCCGGCATACACCCATGAATTCATTTTCTCCCACAAGGCGCGAACTTCGGCATCGCCTTGCTCCCATTTCACCAACATCTCGTGGGCTTCCTTGATGAGCGGTGCTTCCTGCTTGGCTTTCTCCTCGTCCATGCCCTGTGCAACCAACTGCTTCACCTCCTCGCGGTAGTGCTTGTCGAAGGCTACATAGTAGTCACCAATCAGGTGATCGCCCTTCTTGCCGCTACTTTCGGGAGTCTCGCCGTTACCGTATTTCAGCCATGCCAGCATCGACTTACAAATATGGATGCCGCGGTCATTGACAATGTTCGTCTTCACCACACGGTGCCCGTTTGCCTCCATGATCTGAGCCAGCGACCAACCCAAGAGGTTATTGCGTACATGTCCGAGATGCAGGGGCTTGTTGGTGTTGGGCGACGAGTATTCTATCATCACCAACTTGCTGTCATTGGTGGCCTGTTTTGTGCCGAAGTGCTCATCCTCATCAATGGCCTTCAGCAGACTGAGCCATGCACCGTCGCCGATGCTCAAGTTCAGGAATCCTTTCACCACGTTGTATTTCTCTACAGCCTGACAGTGCTCAACCAAGTACTGTCCTATCTCATCGGCTGTCTGTTCCGGGCTTTTCCTGGCCGCTTTTACAAAGGGAAAAACGACTAATGTCAGGTTACCCTCAAATTCGCTCCTCGTCTTCTGCAGCTGCAGCATCTTGTCCGTAGCGTCCATACCATAGAGCGCCTTCACAGCCTCAGCCGCAGCCTTACTAATCAATGCTTCAATATTCATCTTTATACCTTATTTATAATATTTGTCAGCGTAGTTCTAATGCCCGGTTTTCGGAAGCCTCCATGATTTCACGCTCACCCGGACCTTTGTCGTTGATACCACAGAGGTGGAGAATGCCGTGAATGATGACACGATGCAGTTCTTCGTCATAGTCCTTCTGGAACTTCTGGGCATTGGTGCGCACAGTGTCAAGCGATATGACGAGGTCTCCGTTAAGAATGTCACCCTCGTTGTAATCGAAGGTGATGATATCTGTATAGTAGTCGTGGCCAAGGTATTCTTGATTCACCTGGAGAATGTGTTCGTCATCGCAAAACAGATAACCCACCTCGCCCACCTTTTTATGATAGGTGGCGGCTACACGGCGAATCCAGGCTGTAGTCTCACGACGCTTGATAGCGGGCATCTTGACATTTTCAGTGTTGTAGGTAATCATAGCGCATTATTGGGGTTTCGGAAGATATGGGCTGACATCCACGCCAAAGTGGCTCAACTCACGTAGAGCACTGGACGAGACGCTGGCCAACTGCGGTTCCGTATAGAGCAGGATTGTCTCAATGCCACCCAGACGGCGATTGAAGTCGGCCTGCCACTGCTCGTACTCAAAATCGGTCACCGAGCGAACACCTTTGACGATGAATTGTGCCCCCTCACTCTTGGCAAAGTCCATGGCCAATCCATAGAAGGTCTTCACCTCGATGGCAGGCTGGTCGCGATAGAGGCTGGCTATTGCTGCTAACCGTTCTTGTGCAGGCCGCATGTTCGGCTTATTCACATTGTCACCTACCACACCGATAACCAGCCGATCGAAGAGCGGCAGGGCGCGGCGTACAATAGAATCATGCCCAATGGTAAATGGGTCAAAAGTGCCCACAAATATTCCTGTTCTCATATTTTGTGGGCAAAGTTACGAAAAAAACGTGGGAAGCACAAAAAATCTGCTTACTTTTTCGCTTTTCTTTCGTTGAATGTGTCTTCAGACAGCTCCTTGAAGAAGTCGTGCTCCAAAATGATACAGATTTTCTGTAATAGTCCTGTGCTGATTTCCTTACGACTGAAGATGTTGTAGACGTTGGTGCGCTCGCAGTCGATTTCTCTTGCAAGCCATGTTACTGGTTTGTGCTTCTGTGAAAGCACCTCTCTGATTCGTTGTCCGATGTGCATAAACTAATCGTTGTTAAATTGATTCATAGCTTTGTTACGTTCTCATTGTATATTGGCATATATTTCGGTACAAATATACTAATAATTACGTTAAGTCTATTATTATTTTAGTGAAAATAAATTAAAACACTCAAATGTGTAGAAGATAATTTTATTTATCTAATGTTCTGTGACACAATTGTTTGTACATGCGCTCAATCAAACAAATTCGGCTCCATGATATTGCCGGTGTATGGGTTCCGTCCAAAATGGCGATAAGCCAGTTCTGTGACCATGCGTCCACGGGGGGTACGCTTGATGAAACCTTCCATGATGAGGAACGGCTCGTAGACCTCCTCCACCGTGCCAGCATCCTCGCCGATAGCTGTGGCAATGGTAGTTAGTCCGACAGGGCCACCACGGAATTTGTCGATGATGGTAAGCAGTATCTTGTTGTCTATCTCGTCGAGTCCGTACTGGTCGATGTTCAGTGCCGTCAGGGCTATCTTCGTGATCTTAGTGTCGATGCGGCCATCACCTTTCACCTGAGCAAAGTCACGTACCCTTCTGAGCAGAGCGTTGGCAATACGGGGCGTACCACGGCTGCGACCAGCTATCTCCAAGGCAGCATCCTCGGTAATGGGTACACCTAATATATTACTGGAACGCTCGATGATGCGCTGCAACGTCTCGGGCTGGTAGTATTCCAGGTGCATGTTGATGCCAAAACGGGCACGGAGCGGTGCGGTCAGCAGTCCACTGCGGGTTGTGGCTCCCACCAATGTGAAGGGATTCAGGTCAATCTGTATTGAGCGAGCCGAGGGACCTTTATCAATCATGATGTCGATACGGTAGTCTTCCATGGCCGAGTACAGGTATTCCTCGACCACAGGTGACAACCGATGGATTTCATCGATAAACAACACGTCGTTCTTTTCCAGCGATGTGAGGATGCCAGCTAAGTCACCCGGCTTGTCAAGTACAGGGCCGCTGGTAATCTTGAAGCCCACCCCCAACTCGTTGGCAATGATATTCGAGAGCGTCGTCTTACCCAGTCCTGGAGGACCGTGCAGCAGCGTATGGTCCAACGGTTCACCGCGATATTTGGCAGCCTCAACGAAGACTTCCAGGTTCTCCACAATCTTCTGCTGACCGCTGAAGTCACGGAAACTCAACGGTCGCAGCGCATTCTCGAAGTCCTTTTCACCTCCGCCGTAACGCTCCTCTCTGATGTCAAAATCTTCGTTCATTGTTAAATTTTGGTGCAAAGATAGTCATTTTTCCAATAAAATGCGTATCTTTGTGCACAAAAAACCTAAAATAAGCAATGAAAACAAACTTACTGACTATTTTGGCACTACTTTGTGCCGCTACTGGAGGAGCTCAAACCCGACAGGAAATGACGTTAACGGAAGGCTGGCAATTCTCACGCGACGGCCTTTCCTGGCAGACTGTCAGCGTACCTCATGACTGGGCCATCAGCGGTCCCTTCGACAAAAAGTGGGACTTGCAGGTGGTAGCCATTGAGCAGAACGGCGAGACACAGGCTACTGAAAAAAGCGGCCGTTCTGGTGCCCTGCCCTGGATTGGCGAGGGACATTACAAACAATTATTCACGATTCCATCGGATTTTTCCGGGCACGCCGAATTGGTGTTCGATGGTGCTATGGCCGAACCGACAGTCAAGGTAAACGGCCAGAAAGCAGGCTACTGGGCTTACGGCTACAATACGTTTCGCGTGGATGTAACACCTTATTTAATTAAAGGGCAGAACTCGCTGGAGGTAGACCTGCAAAACTTAGAGGAGAGTTCACGCTGGTATCCTGGCGCAGGCATCTACCGCCCTGTGAAACTCGTACTGACCGACAAACAGCATCTTGACCGGTGGGGATGTTACTTCCGAACACTCAGCATCGAGGCTGACAAGGCAGAAGTTGAGGTGACGGCCACTGCCGAAGGAGGCAATGCTATCGAGGTGAGCATCCTTGATGGCAAGGGGCAGACCGTGGTATCTGCCCACAACGATATAGAAAAAGGTGGACTGATTTGCACCACGATGGAGGTTGCTAACCCACAGCTCTGGTCGCCTGAGCATCCTAATCTCTACACCCTTCGGGTACAGTTGATGGACAACGGGAAAGTGATCGATGAAATCAGCGAGAAGATAGGCATCCGCACCGTCAGCGTCAGCCGCGAAAAGGGCTTCCAGCTAAACGGCCAGACACGCAAGCTGAAGGGTGTCTGCCTGCACCATGACCTCGGTCCGTTGGGTGCCGCCGTCAACAAAGCAGCCCTTATCCGTCAGATTAAGATATTAAAGGAAATGGGCTGCGACGCCATCCGCACTGCCCACAACATGCCGAGTCAGTTACAGATGGAAGTCTGCGACTCATTAGGCATGATGGTCATGGCCGAGTCATTCGATATGTGGATTTATCCTAAGTGCAAGAATGGCTACGCCCGCTTCTTCCGTGAGTGGGCCGACAAAGACATCACCAATCTCGTATTGGCCAACCGCAACCATCCCAGCATCGTGATGTGGTCGATAGGCAACGAGATTCCTGAGCAGGGCAGCGAGGAAGGTCGCAAGATTGCCATCCGACTGCAGGACCTCTGCCACCATCTCGACCCTTCTCGCCCTGTAACCCAAGGCATGGACCGAGCTGAGGCTGCGTTGAAAAGTGGTATGGCGCAGGCCATGGATGTGCCAGGCTTCAACTATCGCGTACATAAATATCAGAAGAATTACGATCAGCTGCCACAGGGCTTCCTCTTAGGTTCTGAGACTGCCTCAACCGTCTCGTCACGTGGTTTCTACCGCTTTCCCGTGGAGCCAAATGGCAAGGGAATTGTCTACAAAGACGGTCAGTGTTCCAGCTACGATGTGGAATGGTGTTCATGGAGCAACCTGCCCGACGACGACTGGGTTTGGCAAGATGACAAGGATTGGGTCATCGGCGAGTTCGTATGGACAGGCTTCGACTATTTAGGCGAGCCGACGCCTTACGATGAATACTGGCCCAGCCGCAGCAGCTATTTTGGCATCTGCGACCTGGCAGGACTGCCCAAGGATCGTTTCTATCTGTACCGTTCCAAGTGGAACACACAGCAACACACCATCCA
>JAEEGL012179720.1_pt1 | contig 41237 bp, 29 predicted proteins | sample 9134231 | NCBI WGS metagenome assembly JAEEGL01 (sample SAMN16246548, study PRJNA631951) | gut metagenome | biome: gut microbiome; feature: rumen; material: fiber-attached | host: Bos | place: Iran: Karaj | collected 2018-10
ATCTCCATTGAGAAACTCGTGGACCAAATCAACGAGTCGAACCAGTATATCCGCCACCTCGTGGAGGTGAAGACCAAGAGCGACTCGCTTAACATGGTGCTCACCAACAACCTGACCCGCTCGCTGAGCAAGGAGGAGCTGAAGGAAGTGGATGTGCAGGTGCTCAAGGGTGTGGTGTACATCTCGCTGGCCGACAACATGCTCTTCAAGAGTGCCGGCTATGAGATCAACGACCGCGCTGCCGAGACACTGAGCAAGATAGCCAAGATTATCATGGACTATAAGGACTACGACGTGCTCGTGGAGGGCAACACCGACAATGTGCCCATCACCCGCGAGAACATCCGCAACAACTGGGACCTTTCATGTTTGCGTGCCAGCAGCGTGGTGCAGTTCTTGCAAAACAACTATGGCGTGGATCCCAAGCGCCTGACGGCAGGTGGACGTGGCGAGTATAACCCGCTGGCCACCAACGACACCGAGGTCGGCAAGCAGCGCAACCGCCGCACACAAATCATCATCACGCCGAAGCTCGACCAGTTCATGGACCTCATCGACCAGGCTCCGGAAGACTAACACATTTTAAGTGAAGAGTGAAAAGTGAAGAGTGAAGAATTTGCTGCCGCCATCTGATTAACGGCCAAATTCTTCACTCTTCACTTTTCACTCTTCACTTAAATAAACTTTTCACTTAATACTATCGGTGCCAAGAAATTCTTCCCATTGGTCGCCGTAGCCGTTGAACACATTGATGTCAACGTCGCCGGTAAATCCCTTCACACGCCCGTCGGAACTGAGCTGCCAAATGATAAGCCGCAGGTCGGGCTTATATTCCCCGTAGCGCGCTATCCAAACGCGGTAGTCGCGCTTAATGTCGTCAGCCTCAGCGAGATATTTGCCGAAAAAGGTTTGATAGCTATAGAGGATGGGCCTCACGCCGGTGCGCTTTTCCACGATGGTCATCCATGTGCGGATGTTGTCAAGCAGGGCTTTCGTGCCGCCGTATTGGTTGATGACCGCCGCCGAAGGTTCCACGTCGAGCATGGGCGGCAAGTCGCCGGGCCGCAGGTGGGCCGTCTTGAGGAAATGCTCCGCCTGGTCGCGGGCCGGACTCTTCATCGACAGGAAATGATAGGTGCCCACGCGGATGCCGTGTTGCCGTGCCTGACGGTAGTCAGAATTGTAGTAAGCATTGGTGATGGTGGTGCCCTCGGTGGCCTTGATGAAGCAGAAACTCACGGGGTAATCCACTTCTCCGCTGATGCGTTTGTGGCTTCGTGAGCCCAAGTGGGTGATGCGCACGTCGGCCCACGACACCGGCAATTTTCGTTTGCCTTTCTCGTGCTGGAAGCGCGAAATGTCGATGCCGTAGATATGGTCGGAGGTGTAGGTGGGCTTTTCGCCTTTGTAAACGTCGTCTTCCCATTCGCCGATGCGCACCCTTCCGTCGCTATCGAGCGAGATGCCGAATCCGTTGCGGCGCCCTTGCCGCCACATGCCGTCATAGCGTTTGCCGTTGGGACTCAGCATGATGCCGTGGCCGTGGGGAACCAGAGCCATGCCCAGTTCGCCCTCGTAGTGGGCATCTTTGTAGCTGATGGTGGCATTGAGCGTGTCGATAATCGTGCGCATGGAGTCGTCAAGGCGGCGGCGTTCTTCAGCCCCGAGGCGTGCCCCGGTGTAGAGCGAGCGTGCCCCGTCAGGCGTCTTCCTGCCTTCTGCCTGAATGATGGAAACGCCCTCCTTGCCGTCGGTGCTCAATATGCGGCAGGGTGTTTTCACCGTTTCGTTGTCTTTTTCTCCCAGCAACGTGTAGGCCTGCCTGTAGCGGATGGTGAGCTTCGCGCCCGAGGCGGTCTTGTCGAGCAGGCTGTCGATAATGGCCAGCGTGCGGCGTTCCGCCTGTGCCAGGGTGTGGTAGTTGGCCAAGGTGTTGTAGCCCTCGTCGGTCACGTTGTGCGTGCGAAGGTAATATTCCAGTTCGTCAATTCTTTTGTCAACGGCTTCGCGCCGTTTTTTCAGCACCGGCCACCTTTGTTCCAGATAGTGGTCCATGCTGTCGTTTCGCGCCTTTTCCCACGCTGAGGGGTCATAGCCGCGGGTGAGCAGCCGCCCCCGGCAGAAGGGCTTGAGCAGTGTGCGCGACCATGTGGCCGCCTGCGTGGAAAGGTTCTTGGGAATGTCGAGCGCGTTGGCCGACAATGTGGCGGTGGCCCAGTTGTCGTAGTCGTTGCTGAAGAACACAGGCTCCCCGTCGATGCAAAATTCATACCACGTCTCCCTTTCCACCATTGCCGTGCTTCGCCTCACGTCGTCCTGCCCGGGTGGGAAGAACGCCACGGCCAAAAGGATGATGGCAACCAAAAACAGCAGTGCAACCGTTAGCCGCACTGCTGTTTTTATTTCTTTCTGTCCAAGTGTTTTCATGATTTCTCAATGCTTGGAGGGGTGCTGTGGTCAGTCAATCTCCTCGTCGGCCTCAAATCCTCCCATCTCCCTGATGGCATTCTTCAGCATGGTGTACTGCTGGTAGAGGTTGTTGACGGCCTCCTCGCCTTGTGTGTAGTCGTGCATGGGCGACTTGAGGAAGAAGCTGAGGAACCGCTGGGTGCCGAAGCGTCCGGCGCGGGCGGCAAGGTCGCTGAGCAGGCACAGGTCGAGGCACAGCGGAGCGGCAAGGATGGAGTCGCGGCAAAGGAAATTGATTTTTATCTGCATGGGATAGCCCATCCATCCGAAGATGTCGATGTTGTCCCAGCCCTCCTTGTTGTCGTTGCGCGGAGGATAATAGTTGATGCGCACCTTGTGATAATACTGCGTGTCTTCATCGTTTCCGTGGCCGTAGAGGTCGGGCTGCACGTCGGGTTTCAGGATGGTTTCCAGCGTTGAAAGCTTCGACACCTCCTTTGTGCGGAAGTTGGCGGGCTCGTCGAGCACCAGGCCGTCGCGGTTGCCCAGGATGTTTGTCGAGAACCATCCGCTCAGGCCCAGGCAACGTGTGCCGATGATGGGAGCGAAGCCGCTCTTCACCAGCGTCTGGCCCGTATTGAAGTCCTTGCCGGCAATGGGCATGCCGGTCTTTTCGGCCAGTTCCCACATGGCGGGAATGTCAACCGTGGTGTTGGGGGCACCCATGATGAACGGTGCACCCTCCGACAGGGCGGCATAGGCATAGCACATCGAGGGGGCGATGTGCTCGCGGTCGTCGGCCTTCATGGCGGCTTCGAGGTCCGACAGCTTGTAGTGTACGGCCTCGTCAACGGGAACGTAGATTTCGGTCGAGGCGGCCCAAAGCACCACAATGCGGGCGCAGCCGTTGTCGGCCTTGAACTTGCGGATGTCCTCCCTCAGTTCTTCCATCATTTCCCAGCGGTTTTCACATCGTTTCACATTGTCGCCGTCGAGACGCTTGGCGTAGTTCTTGTCGAAGGCGGCCTTCATGGGCACAATCTTCTCCAGTTCCTCGCGAACGGGGTTGATGTCTTTCTCCTTCAGCACCTCGGCGTACATGGCGGCTTGGTAGGCATTTTGAGGATAGACATCCCACGTGCCGAACACGATGTCGTCGAGCTTGGCCATGGGAACAATCTCGCTATAGGGCAGATATCGCTTCTCAGAGCCGCGGCCCACGCGGATTTTGTCATACTGAGTCATTGAGCCTACAGGCTTGGCCAAGCCCTTGCGGGTCATCAGCACACCTGTCATGAAAGTGGTGGCCACTGCACCACAACCAACTACGAGGATACCTAACTTACCCTCGGCTGGCTTCACGTTTGATTTTGCCATTTCTATTTGTTTTATGATTATGTTTTCTTATATTTGTTGCAAAAATATAAAAACTATTTCAAAGTAAGTAGTTTTTCACATTTTTTGTGCTTAGAATTTTTAAAAAACATTGAAAAACGGCCGTAAAAGCCTGTTGGGAATGCATTATTTCGTTTTTCTTTCGTATCTTTGCAACCAACAACAACAATAATCCTCAAGAAATGGAAATCATCAGAAATCAGCAATTCGGCGGAGAGCGGCCCCTCTTTGCCATCCGCGACACACGCCTTGAAAACGTCACCATCACCGAAGGCGAATCGGGCGTGAAGTGCTGCCGGAACATTGAGGCCGACGGTTGCCGTTTCATCGGAAAGTACCCCCTCTGGCATGTTGACGGTTCGCTCATCACCAACTGCTTTTTCGAGCCGGGCTCGCGCTCCGCCATCTGGTATAGCAACGACATGACCATGCGCGATTGCCGCATCGACGCGCCCAAGTTCTTCCGCGAAATGCACAACCTGGTCATCGAGAACGTCGTCATCAGCGATGCCGACGAAACCTTCTGGCGCGTCAACGGGCTGAAAGTGAAGAACCTGCGCCTGCACGAAGGCACCTATCCCTTCATGTTCTCTGAGAACATCGAGGTTGACGGGCTCGAGAGCGACTCCAAGTATGTGTTCCAATATTGCAAAAACGTGGTGGTAAGAAATGCCAACATCGTCACCAAGGACTCCTTTTGGGAGTGCGAGAACGTCACCATCTACGACAGCCTGCTCGACGGCGAATACCTGGGATGGCACTCGCGCAACCTGCGCCTGGTGCGCTGCCACATCACCGGCGAGCAGCCGCTGTGCTATGTGGAGCAGCTGGTGATGGAAGATTGCACCTTCGGCCCCGATTGCGACCGGATGTTTGAAGATAGCGGCGTGCACGCCGACATCCGCGGCTCCATCACCAACATCAAGAACCCGCGCACGGGCCTCGTCATCGCCGACGCCGTGGGCAGCGTCACCATCGACGAGAACATCAAGGCCCCGGCCGATTGCATCATCCGCCAGCGCAACACCTCCATTTCCTAATTCCCCCTTTTCCAAGCATTGTCAAGTAAACTGCGCTACCAGCGCAGTCCCCAACCCTCCCTCGCCATGACCTACAACTTCGACGAAATCACCCCCCGCCGCGGCACCAATAGCGTGAAGTGGGACGAGGCCGCCGCCTCGGACATCATCCCCTTGTGGGTGGCCGACATGGATTTTCCCACCTTTCCGCCCATCATCGAGGCTCTCCACCGCCGCGTGGGCCACGGCATCTTCGGCTACACACACATCCCTCAGAGCTATTACCAGAGCGTGGCCCAATGGTTCACCCAGCGCCACGGCATGCCAGCCCTCAGCCCCGAAATGTTCATCGTCACCACCGGCGTGGTGCCCGCCATTTCGGCCATCATCCGCGCCCTCACCATGCCGGCCGACAAGGTGCTGGTGATGACGCCCGTGTATAATTGCTTCTTCAGTAGCATTCGCAATCAGGGATGCCGCGTGGAGGAGTCGCCGCTGGTGCTCGCCGACGGCACCTACCAGGTGGACTGGGACGACTTTGAGCGCCGTTGTGCCGACCCCCTGGTGAAAATATTCCTGCTCTGCAACCCCCACAACCCCGCCGGACGGGTGTGGACGCGCCCGGAACTGGCACGCATGCACCGCATCTGCCGCGAAAACCACGTCTTCGTGGTGGCCGACGAGATTCATTGTGAAATCGTCAGGCCCGGCATTACTTATGTGCCTTTCGCCGCCTGCCACGACGATGCCTTCGCCGATAGCGCCACGTGCGTGTCGCCCACCAAGGCGTTCAACATTGCCGGCCTGCAGATAGCCAACATCATCGTGGCCGACCCCGTGCGCCGCGAGCGCATCGACCGCGCCATCAACCTCCACGAGGTGTGCGACGTCAACCCCTTCGGCGTGGTGGCCACCGAGGCCGCATATACCGACGGGGGGTGGCAATGGCTTCGGCAGCTCAATGCCTATATCTACGCTAACTACGCCTTCCTCTGCGACTTCCTCAAAGAGCACGCCCCCCGGCTGCAGGTCGTCAACCTCGAGGGCACCTACCTGGCGTGGGTGGACTGCTCGACGCTCGGCATGCCGTCGCCAGAGCTCACAAGGCTGCTCTTCGAGAAGTTCGGCGTATGGCTCAACGACGGCGAGATGTATGGCGAGACGCGCCGGCCCTTCGTCCGCATCAACCTGGCCTGTCCGCGGCAGACGCTCGCCGAGGGGCTTGAGCGGATGACCCGCGGCATCCACTCCCTCCTTTAGGCCTTTTTGAAAAGTATCATCTTGTTTTTAATAAGTGGTAAAACATAATTATCTTATTATATTGAAACGAATTTGTCTTAATTCTGTTTTAATTCTTTGCCCCTTTAATATTGAAGATAATTATTGGAAAATTAAAAAGCAATTAGGATAATTCGTTTTAGAAAAACACTTACAATTATTTTTGTTCACTTACTTACAAGCGCCGTCCTTTTTTGTCAAAATTTTTCAAGGTTTTTTGAACGCCTCAAGAGGTTTGACCGCAAATTTCGGGGAGAGATCTTGAAGATCGAGAGGAGAGATCTTGAAGATTTCTCCCCGAAATTTGCGGTCAAACTTTAGTCGATTTTCAAGCCGCTGATATTCAATAACTTACAAAAATGGCGCAAAATTGCCCATTTTGTCAAATATTTTTACCAATTTCTACCTACGTCGCTATCCTGTAATCCGGAACAAAGAACCACCCCTTTTTCGCATTATAAATGCTTATACTCACTACCGCCGATTGTTTGTAGGGACATACTTTATGTATGTCCGCCCGCCGCTTTTTTTCGTTTATTTTCGGACATACATGAAGTATGTCCCTTCAGTCGTCGGAAATCCCGGCAGAACAACAGGGTTTGTTTGTAGGGACATACTTTATGTATGTCCGCCCGCCGCTTTTTTTCGTTTATTTTCGGACATACATAAAGTATGTCCCTACAGTCGTCGGAAATCCCGGCAGAACAACAGGGTTTGTTTGTAGGGACATACTTTATGTATGTCCGCCCGCCGCTTTTTTTTGTTGGTTTTCGGACATACATGAAGTATGTCCCTACAGTTGGCGGAAACCCCGGTCCAGGTAAATTCGGCAGAACGGCAAAACGAAAAAGCGGGCAGAAACTCCGACTTAGAGTTTCTGCCCGCAAAATTTGTATAATCTCTTTCCTGCGAACGGCCAATGGAAGCCGGCAGGAAAAAGGATTTAGCGTGTTACTTCCCAATGCTGAGGAATGCCACCGGTGCCAATGGTGAAGGGCACGTGATCGTTGTTACCCATGTATTCGACTTTTACTATCCCGTTATAATTCGTTTCTGTGGGATTCTCAGCGAAATGATCGGCAACTTCAATATTTTCATCAGAGTAACTTGGATTAGTCATTCTGAAAGTTCCAGTATCGGCCACGCCCTGTGTCCAGTTAGCAGTACAACTATTGAACACACTCTCATCATTCGCGTCTGTGGGGAATGTCCTTGCGTTACAGGTAATCTTGTTCAGATGCGAGCAACTGTTGAACATATAGTTATAGCAACCCTTTGCCAAAGTGGGGGCGGGAAGTTCGGGGGACTCCACAAGAGGTGTGCCGAGGAACATGCGCGAGTAGCAGTATTCCTTGAGCGTGGTGGCGGGCAACAAGTTGGCGGGCACAGCTTCGAACTTGGTTCCATAAAGCAACTGCTGGTAGCAACCGCGTGTCAGCGTGGTGGCGGGCAGCACAAGGGCTTTGGTCGGATGGTTCTTCAGCGGAGCATTCTTGAACAAGGCTGCGAATGTGGCGTCTTTGCTTTGCGGCAGAGTTGTTTGGTCCGCAGTTGCCCACTCTTCACCATGAATTAAACTCATGATGTTGTTGTAGAGGTAAGCATCAGAGCTTGTTGAAATGCTGCAATTGCCGACATGGCCAGATGTTACTGTACCATTAATTGGATCTATTACGATGTCGCCTTCATAAGTTGTATAAGTGTCGTTGTTGCCGTAGAACAAAGCCTTCTGGCCAGCACTTAGGATTACACCTCCAGCACCAATAGCAGGAACGTTTATGATATTAGACAGCGTGTTGTCTGAGTTGAGGATTTTGATTGTTACAGTTCCTGGCAAACTACCAGAACGTGCCTCTGAGAAATCGTAGCTCAACATCGTGCCGTCGGTGATTGCCTCCACGGTAAGAGCTTCGTCGTTCACGGTCTCAGGCGTGAAGACAATAGCATAATATTTTCCGTTTTCCAAAGCAGCGCTCATTGTCAATTTTTTGCAATACTGCTTATTGTCTGAGGAAATAGCCAAAATGGTAAGGGAAGAAGCCGATGTCACGCCGCGAAGTGCAATGTATGCTGTGCTCAGGCCGGAGCCTCCGAAATTAAACTCAAGTTCACTCTTCGTCGTTTCTGCACCGGTCTGTACGTTGCGGCTTGCCACCAATTTGTTGTTTTCATCAGTGATTATCAGCTTCTTGACATTGAAAGGCGTAGTGCCATTTTTGAAGTCAAAGCGCACGATGGCCTGCTGTGCGGTGAAGAACACAGGGTTGGGGTTGGTTTCCTTAATGTTGTTGCCATCAATCGAGGTGATGGTTGTTCCTTCTGCTATGGCATAGTCATACTTTTGGGCGAGGGTGGTAATTTTTCCGTCCTGTCCGGTGTAGTCCCATGTGGTGCGGGGGAACAGCATGTTGATTTTTGAGCCTTCGGCCAATTCGCCCGTTTGTTCGGTGCTTCTAATGGTTCCCTGAACAGTAGCGGGGTTGGCTGTTGTTGTGGGATTGAGCTTGCCGCCGAAAGCAGCTGACCAATCGCTTTTATATACATAGATGTTGTCGGCAGGTTTCCATGTGGCGGTGATTGACAGGTCTGAACCAAGGTCAAGGGCCCTGGAAGAGATTTTGTCGTTGCTCACGCCAAGGGTGAGGTTGTACTCCTTTCCGGCGGCAGAGGTGCCGGGGGTGGGGGTCTCGTTGCCGTTGGTGATGTCGTTGTCTGACGAGCAGGCAGTAAAGGCGGCTCCTGCCACTAACAGGGCTGCCAGCGTGTTAAGCTTAGAAAAGATTTTCATTGTTCTAATCCCTCCGTGAGTTTTAGTTAAGTGAAATAGCTGTGCCGTAGTCTGAATTACGCTGTACCTGGAACGAAGCGGTGAGACCGGGGCCGCTTGAAGAGAGCAACGACTTTTCGGTTGCCATCTTGTAAACACGGGTGCGTGGAGCCGTGTAATGTTGCTGTTTCTTTTCCATTGTTTATAATTAATAATGTTTATAATTTTGCTAAAACATACGAACTTTAGTGAAAAGTTGTGCAAAGGTAGCAATAAATATGTAAACAATTGTAATTTGTGTGCGGCCACTCCTATAACTTTTATTATTTTTTAACACAAAAACATGCATTAGTCGCTTTTTTTGGTGTATTTTTGCAAACAAATGAGAACTGAGCTGTTATCCACCGAGCGATTGATGCTCCATTTGCTTTGCTGCGCCCTTTGGGAGCGTGAGCCCGACGTGCACCTTTTCGATGCCTCGGGCACCGACTGGCAGGGCATTCTCGACATTGCGCGCCGCCACACCGTCCATGGTCTGGTGGCTTCCAGGATGAAGGCCGTGGCCCGCGAGCTTGAAGCGGAAGACGTGGTGGAGCAGTGCTGGCTGATCATGCTTGAGGTGGGCCGCGCCAACAGCCAGTTGGACAGCGTGTTGGCCGACGTGGTGAAGGCGCTGGGCGTGGCCGGCGAGCGTGCCGTGCTGATGAAGGGGCAGGGGGTGGCGCGCTACTATGCTGAGCCCTCTCTGCGCGTTTGCGGCGACATCGACCTTTACACTGGTTCGCGCACCTACGAGGTGAGCCAACGGCTGACGGAACTGGTGGAGGGCGTAGCGTTCACCGACGAGGGCAACACTATCAAGCACCGTAGCGGAAGCCTGCGCGACGTGCCGCTGGAGCTGCACCGGCTGATAGTGAACGACCGCGGGCACAAAAGCGAGAAATTGGAGAATGCTTGGGCCGACAAGGAACTATTTGGTACTCATACACGCTTCGCACAACTGGCTGGCTGCCAGGTGGAAGTGCCCGGGGCGATATTCGACGCGGTGTTCGTCTTCCTGCATTTTTATCGCCATTTCATCCATGACGGCATATCGTTGCGGCAGCTATGCGACTGGATGCGTTGCCTGTGGGTGAACCGCGAGGAAATAGATGCCGGGGAATTGGGACGGCTGTTGCGGGAGTTTGATTTGCTGAAGCCCTGGCAACTGATTGGCGCCATGGCCGTTGAGTACCTGGGAATGCCACAGGAGGCCATGCCGTTTTATCGGAAACAACGCCCGGGACGCACCAAGGCTCTGCTGCGCCTGCTTCTCGATGACAGCAACTTCGGAAGCGAGAAGCACCGCGACTTCCTGGCCGGCATGCCCAAAGGGCGGCTGGCCGCGAAATGGTATTCGGTGAAGCATCATTCGCAGTTCTACATCGGCCGGGCACGCCTGTTCCCCCGTCCCGGCATCCAGCTATTGCTGAAATACTGGCTGGCAGGGGCAAAGAATAATGTAAAGCCCGGCACCGCCCCCTCACAAGAGGATGAGAAATCTTCCGCCCATTAACTATCGTCTGAACTCCTAAACTCCTAAACTCCTGAACTCCAATAGAATACTAATAAATTAAATACTCAAAAATGGAAAATGAATCAAGGAAATGCCCGCATTGCGGCGCACAGGTAGAAAAGCAAGCCCTGGTCTGCCCCAACTGCTTATGGAAGCTGAACTGGATGGACGTGGCTGAGAACAAATACGTGGAATATTTGCAGACGCCGATGCCGTCGTGGTTCACCTCTCTGGTCTTCCTCGTGGCGGTGGTGGGGCAGCTGATGCTCCTTTCCACCTGCGATTTCTTCGTGGAGGTCATCCCCTATTCGCGCAATGTGCTGATATGGGGACACATTTTGAAGACGGTTGGCGAGTCGATACTGCTCCTGGCCCTCTTTTTCGCCATGCGCTACGAGATGCGGCGCATGTCGTTGAACATTCTGGCGGCCATGCTGTTGCTGCTGGCCTATCATGTGTGCGTGGTGGTTTTGTTGCTCACGCAGATAGGGCCGGTTTCGGAAGATTCTCCCCTCTATCCTTATTGCTTTTACCTGATGCCGGCCGGTGAGTGCGCACTGGCCATTCTGGGCCTGAGGCTGTCGTTCTTCTACAACGCGCAGCTGTCGATTACCGGTATGGCCATGATAGCGGCTTCGATCATACACCTGGGGTTCAACTACATCCTCCACATGTCGGGGCACGAAGTATATGTTGATTTGGCCGTGGCCATTGCGACCATCCTGTATTTCTGGTCACTCAGGTATATGCTGATCGACCACGACAGCTATATGCGCATGAAGCGGACCGGACATACCGAATAGTGACGGGATGAACCCAAATCGTGAACAGTAAGTTTAACTAAAATATAAAAAAACGATGAATAAAACAATAATGAGTCTTGCGGTGGGGGCCATGTTCGCGCTGGCTTCCCTGCCCCTGCATGCCCAGCGGCTGGTGGGCGGCGACATGTCGATGCTTCCAAAGTATGAGGATGCCCATGTAGGCTACTTCGACACCGACGGTAGCCGGATTGACAATGTGCTCAGCTATGTGGCCGACAAGGCTGGTTTTAATGTCGTGAGGGTGAGGCTTTTTGTCAATCCGCCCAAGACCGAGAACGGTGTGGTGCAGGACCTTGACTATGTGAAGACACTTGGCAAGCGCATCAAGGACGGCGGCATGAAGTTCTTGCTCGATTTCCATTACAGCGACACCTGGGCCGACCCCGCCAACCAATGGACGCCCGACGCGTGGAAGTCGCTCAGCGACACGCAGCTTGCCGACAAAGTCTATGACTACACCAAGGACTGCCTGCAACAGTTGGTGAACATCGGTGCCACGCCCGACTATATTCAGACGGGCAACGAAATCAGCTACGGCATGCTCTGGGGGCCGAAAGGCACCGGCTCGCCCAAGAAATGCACCACGGGGAGCGATGCCAACTGGCAACGGTTCCGCACCCTGCTGACCCGCGCCGGACAAGCGTGCCGCGAAATATGCCCGCAGGCAAAAATCATCATCCACACCGAGCGCACCGGCAACTGGAGCACCACGCGCGGCATCTATGAGCGGCTGTCGAGCATCGACTACGACATCATCGGCCTGAGCTATTACCCCGAATGGCACAACAACCTGGCCACCCTGGGCAACACGCTCAACAACCTGCACGCGCAGTTTGCCCAGAAAGACGTAATGATAGTGGAAACAGGCTATTACAACAACTGGTATCCCAGCAACGCCACCTATAATTTCACTTCCACATGGCCGGCCTCGGCCGCCGGACAGCTGAAGTTCCTCAATGAACTGGTGTCTGCCGTCAGGGAAAAGGAATGGGTGAAAGCCATCATCTACTGGTTCCCCGAGGAAAATCCGCACAACAACCGCGTCTATGAGCCTTGGTACAACCACGGCCTTTTCGACCCCAACACGGGGAAAGCGGTGGAAGCCCTCTTTGCCATGAAGAACTTTGTCAGCACCGGCATCAAAGGCATTGCCGATGAAAAGACAAATGCAGGACAACACATCTATACCCTCGACGGACGGCGCGTCAATGGCGACGCTGCGCTGCGCAAGGGCATCTATGTGAAAGACGGAAGGAAAGTTGTGGTGAAGTGAATTGAAGTTCGCTTTTTCTTGGCATGAACTCCAAAGCATTTATTATACCAGAAATCTATTTACTCAATATAATATGAAGAAAACGAGGCTGACAACAATGCTTCTTGCCCTGCTCGCTTGGCAGGGCATACGGGCGCAGGCCGTAGAATTTGAAACGGCAACCGAAGCCGTGAGCAACATCAAGGTGGGCTGGAACCTCTTCAACACGCTGGAATCGGTGGCCGACCCCGAGGTTGACACTTGGTTTCATCCCGAAGGCTGGTGGAGCTGGGAAACCGTTTGGGGCAACCCCGTCACCAAGCCCGAACTGATGAGGATGATTCGCAGGGCGGGCTTCAACGCCATGCGCGTGCCCGTCACCTGGTATCCCCACATGGATAGCAATGACATCGTGGACCCAGAATGGATGAAACGTGTTCACGATGTGGTAGATTATGTTATCGACCAGGGCATGTATTGCATCCTGAACGTTCATCACGACAACAACGTGTGGCTGCGTGCCGACATGGCCAACTATGAGCAGTACCACGAGCGGTTTGAATATCTCTGGCAGCAGATTGCCGAGGAATTCAAGGATTACGACGACCGCCTGCTCTTCGAGGGCTACAACGAGCTGCTGGATGCCTACGGCTCATGGTGTTATGCCGGAATGAACAGTCCCAACTACAGCGCGACGGAAGCCCACGCCTCCTATGAAGCCCTGAACCAATACATGCAGAGTTTTGTCAACGCCGTGCGCTCTACCGGCGGCAACAACGAGCACCGCAACTTGGTTGTATTGACTTATTGCGGGGCCATCGGCGAGCCGGGCGGATGGAGCGAACATCTCATGGAGCCGCTTACCGAGCTGAGGTTGCCGCAAGATGTTGCTGACGGGCACCTGATAGTGGAAGTCCACGCATATTACGACACGGCATCGCTGGCGGCGGTGAAAAACAATGTTGACAAAACCCTCAACAACCTGAAAACCTATTTGTCGCCGAAAGGTGCTCCCATCATCATCGGCGAATGGGGAGCGAGCGAAAGCGAGGACCTTTATTACAAATATCCTGAAAACACCATTGCCTTTGCCCGCTATTTCGTGGAAAAGGCGACGGCGCACGGGTTTGCCACGTTCCACTGGACCGGCCCCCTTTGCGGAGGCGAAAACCGCAGCATTCCCGTTTTTGAATGTCCGGAATATGCCACCGCCCTTCTGAAAGGCTATTACGGCGAACAGTATGAGCCGGCACTGCTGACGATGGACGACTACGACTATTCGGGCGTCGCCGTGACCTACAACTACCAGTGGGCCGAGCTCTTCCTTTACAACAAAACCCTGAGCCTGAGCGAATATAAAGGCATACACGTTGAGCTGGAAAATGCCGACGGAATAATGGTCAAGGTGTATGGCGATGCCGACGGGAAAGAGCAGTACTGCCACATGTCTTCGGCCGAGGAAACCTTCACCTTCAACAAGTCCGCCTTAGGAAGCAACGTAAGCCGCATCACCCTTCAGAACGAGAAGAACGGAACTAATCAGGCCCGCGTCATCAACGCCTGGTTGATAAAGAACGACGGCACAGAGGTGGCCATCGACCATAACCTGTTCAGCTCATTCCACGGATGCAGCTACGAGAAGCTGATGTCGCGGAAAAAGTTCGTTTACACCGTGGAATACAACGACCAGTGGGCCGAGTTCTACCTCTACAACGACGGTGTGCCGCTGAAACTCAAGAACTACAAGGGCATTCGCGTGGAATTGGCGGGCGTTCCCGCCGAAGACGCCTTCCATATCAAGGTCTATGGCGACGGCGACACGAAGGAAGACTATTTGCCGCTGACGGGAACATCGACGACCATTCTTTTCAACCCCGACATTTTCAGCTCCGACGTCACCCGCGTGTCGCTTCAACACAAGCGTGAAGGAAATGACGTGGCAAAAGTTGTGTGCGCCTACCTTATCCGTCAGGACGGCACCGAGGAATACAGTGATCTCAGCCCGTTCTGGGGTTGCCGGGTGACCGATGTCAGCGATTACAATACCAATACCTCGGCCTTCGACAACATTTCCGCCGAAGCGCCTATTTCCGCCACGCGCATCTTCAACCTTGCTGGTCAGCGACTTGCAAAGCCCCGCAAAGGCATCAACGTGGTTGGTGGGAAAAAAGTTGTGGTGAAGTGAGATTGAAGAAGTTTGGGAGTTTAGGAGTTTAGACGTTACTTATCAAGCCCTGTTGTAGGCTGAAAAACTAAGGTCTAAACTCCTAAACTCCCAAACTCCTAAACTCCTAAAATGAATAATCATTCCGGCGTGTCGGCCACAATTTCCGGCCCGCGCACTTTTTCGCTTTTTGCCAGTCCTTTCTTTATTTCAATGTTCACGCCGTCGCTGAGTCCGGTGGTCACCATTCTGCGTTCGTAGTTTTTCTGCATGCCTTCTCCTCCGATGACATAGACGAAGGCGGTGTCTCCGCTGAACTCGATGGCACTCTCGGGCACGCTGAGCACGTTTTTCGCGGCGGCAAGCACTATTTCGGCGTTTGCGCTGTAGCCCGACCGTATCTTGCTGCCCTTAAGCACGCGCACGGCGGCTTTTATCTCAAATTGGTTGGCACCGTTGCTCTCCACGGCCTTCGGCGAAATATATTCCAGCGAAGCGTCGAACGAGAGGTCCTGCAATGCGCCGATGGTGATTTTCAGCGGCATGCCGAGCACCAGTTGTCCCACTTCCGTTTCGTCGATGTTTCCGCGGAAAATCAGGTCGTTCATGTTTGCCACGCTGGCAATGGTGGTGCCGTCGTTGAAGGTGTTGCTGTTGATGACCGAGTTTCCCACCTTCACGGGAATGTCGAGAATGACTCCCGAGATGGTGCTTCTGATGAGTGTGGAGCTTGCTGATGCGTTGCTTTTCGACACGCCGTCGCGCACCACGGCGAGGGCATCGTCGGCCGCCGCCTTCTCCTCGCGTGCCTGTCGCAGTGCCTGCCGGCTTTTGTCATATTCATCGGCGCTGATGAGCTCTTTCTGATAGAGCTGGTCCACGCGGTTGAAGTCCACCTGAGCCTGTTTCAGGTTGATTTCGGCCAGCCTTACGCGGCTTTGTGCCGATGACAGCTGGCTCATGTCGGGGATGACTTTCACCTTGGCGATGACGTCGCCGGCATTCACCAGGTCGCCCGGCTCCTTGAGCAGTTCGGTGATGATGCCCGAAATTTGCGGCTTCACGTTCACCTCGTTGCGTGGTTCAATTTTACCCGTCACCACGGTCGATTTTAAGATGTCGGCCGTGACGGGTGTGAACTCGTTGTACTCCACGGGCTTGGGTTGCGATTTTTTCCACAGGAACACGAATGTTCCGATGAACAGCAGGGCCACGAGGGCGGCCACTAAGAGTTTGCGGTATTTTTTCATTTTTTATATTGTTTTGTTTTTTCTTTTTTCGGGAGGATGGATTTTCTAGAAGTTCTAGATTCTCTAGATTTTCTAGAAGTTCTAGATATTCTAGATTCTCTATATTTCCTATTACTTTTTATTCATCGCGCATGGCATCTACGGGCTTGATGCTCATGGCCCTGGCCGCCGGGGCCAAGCCTGCGAGCACGCCCATGGCCGCCACGACGAGTGCTGCCGACACTGCCGTCCAGAAGCCGCATTGGAAGTGCGCCTGCACGATGCCGTCCTCGGTGTTTCCCATTTCCAGCATCTGCAGAATGGCCACCGCGAACAGTATTCCGCTCATGCCGGCCACCAGTGTGAGCACGATGCTTTCCGAGATAATCTGGCTGAGTATCATTTTCGGCGTGGCCCCTATTGCTCGGCGAATGCCGATTTCGGTTGTGCGCTCCTTCACCGTGACCATCATGATGTTCGACACGCCGATGGCTCCTGCCAGCAGAGTGCCCAATCCCACCAGCCAGATGAGGAAGTTGACGCCCCGGAAGAGGTTGTCGAGCAGTTGGAAGAGCACCTCGGTGTTGAACACCATTGTCCCCTGTTCGTCGGTCGGGTCCACATAGTGTGCGCGGGCAATGGTTTCGCGAATACGGTCTGTTATCGACGACATGACGACGCCCTTTCGCCCCGTGGCCACTACCATGTCCACCTGGTTGCCGCGGTTGAAGGTCTGTTGCATGAGTGTCAGGGGCAACGTGATTTTCTCCTCGGCGCGTCCGTTGATGTTCATGGCACCGCTGGCGTTGTAGTCCACGCCGATGATTTCATAATAGGTGGAGTCGATGCGTATGTTTTTCCCGCAGGGGTCGCCTCCGCCCTTGAACAGGTCTTTGTATATTTTCTTTCCGATGACGCACACCTTTCGCCGCTCGCGCATGTCCATTTCGTTGATGAACCGCCCGTAGTACATCTTCGGTGCTATGGCCTCGGCGTAGTCGGGTGTGGTGCCCTGTATCCTGGGTGTGGTCTTCTGGTCGCCGTAGTAGGCGGTGTTCGACCGCCCCCAGGGAGCATACACGATGGGTGCCACCACGTCGAGTTCGGGCACGCGCTGCTTCAGCCGCTCTATGTCTTTGTAGTCCATGCTCCACCACCGTCCTTTCCTGAAGCCCTTGTATGCCTTTCCGGTTTGTTGCGACCACACGATGACGGTGTTGGTGGCAAAGCCGTCGAAATTCTTGTTGAGCATTTCCTTCAGTCCCTGTCCGCCGCCGATGAGTGCCACGAGCATGAATACTCCCCAGAACACGCCGAAGCCGGTGAGCAGCGACCGCGACTTGTTGCGCGTCAGCGTGTCAATGATTTCCTGGTAACTGTCTAAATCTATTCTCATAACTCAGTCGGCTCTTAGTGCCTCGATGGGGCGTATGCGTGATGCCTTGTATGCCGGAATGAGCCCGGCCAGGGTTCCTGCGATGACCATCACCACCATGGCTTCTATGCACACGTCGAGGCCCACGGTGGGGTCGAGGAACATGGTTGCCTTGAACAGTCCGGTGTCGATGGTTTCGTGGCCCAGAGTGGCGTCCATGTATTCGTTGGCCATGATGCCCAGCACCATGCCGATATATCCGAAGAATGTAGTGATGATGACGCTTTCAATGATAATCAGCTTGAGGATTCCCCATGGCTTGGCTCCTATGGCCTTGCGTATGCCAAATTCGTGTGTGCGCTCTTTCACGGTGATGAGCATGATGTTCGAAACGCCCACAATGCCACTCAATAGCGTGAAAAGTCCAACAATCCACAATGCCGTTTTGATGATGCCGATGCCCGTTTCCATTTGCATGCTCTGCGTGTAGCGGTTCCACAGCCACACGGCCCGTTCGTCGTCGGGGTGTGCGCGGTGGTTGGCGTTGAGGCGGCGGCGGTAGTCTTTCTCGAAGGCGTCGTTTTCCTGTTGTGTGGAAAGCCCGTGGAAGGTGTATTCAATGTTTCCCGTCTCGTCGGTATTGGCGCCGAAGATGCCCTTGATGGTGGCATAGGACGAGAAGGCCTCGCTTTGTCCCTCCTCGCGGTCTTTGTAGATGCCCACCACCTTGAATGCGAACTCGTTCACATGTACATATTTCCCCACGAGGGCCGCATAGTCGCCGGGGGCCAGTTCCTTGGCCTGCCGGTTGCTCAGCACGAGCACCTTGCGCTTCTCTTTCATGTCGATGGCGTTGATGAAGCGGCCGTAGAGCAGTTCCATTTTGTCTATCTTCGTGTGGTTGGGATAGATGCCGGTGATTGAGGTGCTGATGTATTCTTCGCCGAAGCTGATGGTTGAGGCGATTTCATAGCGTGCGCCCACCTCGTCGATGATGTCCTTGAAGTCGTTCTCCGTGGTGTTGAGGTCGCGCGTCTGAAGGCTGATGCGCCTGCCCTCCTGCAGGCCCTGGTAGGCTTTCGAGGTTCGTCCGCCAAAGACCACCATGGAGTTCGACAATACGCTCTCCGTCTGCTTCATGTTGGCGTTGATGAGGCCGTTGCCGGCGCCCAGCAGCACAATGAGCATGAAGATGCCCCATGCCACGGCAAAGCCCGTCAGCGTGGTACGCAGCTTGTTTCGCCGCGCTGTTTGCCATATCTCAGTGATAATATCGCGCATGGTTTTTCCTTCTTTCTTTTCTAGATATTCTAGATGTTCTAGATATTCTAGATGTTCTAGAGAATCTAGAAGTTCTAGAAATTCTAGAAAATCCAGGAAGCCCTATTTCATCACTCCTCCCATTCCGAAGGGACTGGAGTTGTGTTCCAGGTTCTCCTCAATTTTTCCTATGATGCCGTCCTTGATGTGAACGATTTTATTGGTCTCGTTGGCCACGCCGCTTTCGTGGGTCACTACTACGATGGTCATTCCCTCGTCCTGGTTGAGTTGCTTGAGCAGTTGCATCACCTCCACGCTGGTCTTAGAGTCAAGGGCGCCGGTGGGCTCGTCGGCCAGGATGATTTGCGGCTTGGTGATGAGCGCCCGCGCTATGGCCACGCGTTGCCGTTGTCCGCCCGACAGTTCGTTGGGATAATGCCCGGCCCAGTCCAGGATGCCTAATTTGTCAAGATACTCCATGGCCATCTGGTGCCGCTTACGGCGGCTCACCCCTTGGTAGAACAATGGCAGCTCCACGTTCTCCACGGCGGTCTTGAAGCTTATCAGGTTGAAACTTTGGAAGATAAAGCCTATCATGCGGTTGCGGTACTCGGCGGCCTTGCGCTCCGACAGGTTCCAGATGGGCACACCGTTGAGCTCGTAGCTCCCCGAGTCGTAGTTGTCGAGAATGCCCAGAATATTGAGCAGCGTGGACTTTCCCGAGCCTGACGCGCCCATGATGCTCACAAACTCGCCCTTGTCGATATGGAGCGTGATGCCCTTCAGCACATGCAGAGGCTGGGCACCAAAATAGGTCTTGTGGATGTCGTTGAGATGTATCATGTGATTGTTTGACGTGCAAAGGTACGGAAATAGTTGCACAATGACAGCATTTTTTACCTTTTTTTGTTCATTTATTCTATTTGTACATGCTCATGGAGTTCGGGAGTACCGGGGTTGGGGAGTTCAGACGATGGTCGGAAGGCCGCCGTAGTAACGATTTGATAGCAAAAACGCCTTTTTTTTCAAAATGGCTTGCAGGAATGGGGAATAAACGCTAATTTTGCGGAAAGAAACTTGAAACTACAACTCATGCGCATACTGATAGTGAATACGAGCGAGAAGGCGGGCGGAGCGGCGCTGGCCGCCGGGCGGCTGACAGAGGCGCTCAACCGGAACGGCGCCCAGGCCGACATGCTGGTGCGCGACAAGCAGACGGAAAACGCCCGCGTGGAGAGCCTCCCCAGGCCCTGGCAACAACAGTGGAACTTCCTTTGGGAGCGCTGGTGCGTGTTCTGCAACCTGCGGTTCAGCCGCCGGCACCTTTGGGACATCGACATTGCCAATACCGGCACCGACATCACCCGCTTGCCGATGTTCCGGCAGGCCGACATCATTCACCTGCACTGGATTAACCAGGGCATGCTCTCGTTGAAAGGCATCGCCCGCATCCTCGATAGCGGGAAGCCCGTGCTTTGGACCATGCACGACGCATGGCCATCGACGGCCCTCTGCCACCTCACCCTGGGCTGCCGGCGGTTCACCAGCCATTGCGACCACTGCCCGTTGCTGCCCGGCGGCGGGGGCGACAATGACCTGGCCGCCAGGACATGGAAGCGCAAGGAGGACATGCTTCGGCACGGAAACATCACCTTCGTGGCGTGCAGCCGATGGCTGGCCGACGAGGCACGCCAGAGCCGGTTGCTGGAGGGACACAGGGTGACCACCATTCCCAACCCCATCGACACCGGACTATTCCACCCCACGCCACAAGCGGAGGCCCGCCGGCAACTGGGCCTGCCCGCCGATGCACGGCTCATTCTCTTCGTGTCGCAACGCGTCACCAACAAGAACAAAGGCATGGACTACTTGGCCGAGGCCTGCAACCGCCTGTGCCGAAACGACGGAAAGCCCATGCCCGAAACGGCGCTGGTGGTGATGGGCGGACATGCCGAGGAGGTGGGCCACCTGTTCAACATGAAAGTCTATGCCCAGGGCTATGTCAACGACGCGCGGCGCATCGCCCTCACCTATAGCGCGGCCGACGTGTTCGTGCTTCCCTCGTTGTCGGAAAATCTTCCCAACACCATCATGGAGGCCATGGCGTGCGGAGTGCCCTGCGTGGCTTTCAACACCGGCGGCATTCCAGAGGAAATTGACCACCTGCAGAACGGCTTCGTGGCGCAATACCGCGATGCCGAAGACTTGGCGAGAGGCATCGGCTGGGTGCTCTTCGAGGCCGACCGCGAGCAGCTGCGCCGCAACGCCCTTGACAAGGTGCGCCGATGCTTCTCAGAGGAAAGCGTGGCGCGGCAATTCATGACACTCTATGAAGAAGTTTCACGAAAATAATAATAAGGAGTTCAGGAGTTTAGGAGTTTAGGAGTTCAGACAATAGTCCTAAAGTTCCTTTCTATCGTCTAAACTCCTGAACTCCTAAACTCCTAAACTCCAAAAAAATAAAGCCAATGCCCACCATTACCGTCATCACCGTCACCTACCAGGCCGGACACGAACTGGGACGCACCGCCGAGAGCGTGCTCGCTCAGGATTACGCCCATGTGGAGCACCTCATCATCGACGGCGCGTCAACCGACGACACGCTGACCGTGGCCGCCGCTTATAAACAACGGTCGGACCAGGCCGGCAACGGCCACACCGTGCGCATCGTCTCGGAGCGCGACCGCGGCATCTACGACGCCATGAACAAAGGGCTGGCGCTGGCCACCGGCGATTATGTGGTGTTCATGAATGCCGGCGACCGCCTGCACTCGCCGCATACGCTCACAGAAGTGGCCGCCTTGGTTGGCGACGAAGGGCGGCGCGCGGCCATCGTTTACGGCGACACCGACGTGGTGGACGACGAGGGCCGACGCCTCTATCGCCGACGCCTTACGCCGCCCGAGGTGCTGACCTGGCGGTCGTTCCGAAACGGCATGCGCGTGTGCCACCAGTCGTTCTATGCCGCCACCGCCCTGTGCCGCGACATTCATTACGACCTGCAATACCGCTTCTCGGCCGATGTGGACTGGTGCATACGAGTGATGAAAGCCGCCGAGAAAGCCGGCATGCCCATCGTGAACGCGCATCAGACGCTCACCGACTACCTGGAGGAGGGCCAGACCACCCGCAACCACCGCGCATCGTTGCGTGAGCGCTTCCGCGTGATGGCGCACCACTATGGCCTGCCCGTCACCATCGTCATGCACGCATGGTTCGCCCTGCGACAACTGGTGAAAAAAGGCAAAAACTGATTGATTGTAAAAAAATTAACTCAACTTTCTCATGTTGATGTAGTTCAGGAGTTACAGGAGTTCAGGAGTTCAGACAATACTTCCAACCTCTGCAAACTGACGAAAAGGGAATTTTCAGAACTATCGTCTAAACTCCTGAACTCCTGAACTCCTAAACTCCAAAACACAAGTGAGCTTTAGGAATAATTAAAAACTAATTAGGATAATTCGTTTCAAATAAATTCGCCGTCCTGTCCAATTTGTATTCCGGCAACTTCGTGCATCGTTCTTGCAAAAGACTTGATTTAAAGCTTTTTGCGAAGAAGAAATTATCCTTGTTGTTCCACTTTCCTTTGTTTGTTTCCATAAAAAAAGCGGCACCGGAACGAATCCCGAATGCCGCCTACCAAAATATGAAACAGATGTGATTGTATGGGGTCTTGGTTTAATATCTGATAATCTGTCCCGGACGGATGGCCTTGTCGGCCTTGATGCCGTTCTTCTTGCAGAGCTGGTCCACGGTGACGCCGCTCTTGCGTGCAATGCTATAAAGGGTTTCGCCCTTGGCCACCTTGTGGTAGCGCATGTCGTTGGCCTGCTGCTTCTTACCCTTGGCGGTCTTGGCTTGCTGGCGTGTATTCGTCTTGGCCGTGGCGGCGGCTACGTTGCGCTGGCGCGACGTGGCGGGAGCGGCGGCCACGCTGGGCTGGCTGGTTGCCGGCGTAGCGGGTTTGCCGTAGGTGCGCGAGGCCTTTTCGCTTTCACGTTCGTAGGAACTGCGGCGGAAGGTGTAGTAGTCGCTCGTAACGTCCTGGTTCTTAAAGTCGAACATCAATGCGGGGTTGAGGGCAACACCGCACAGGCGGGTTTCAAAATGGAGGTGCGAACCGGTGCTGCGACCAGTGTTTCCGCCCAGTCCGATGGGCGTGCCGGCCTTCACCACCTGGTTTTCTGCCACAAGGTGCTTCGACATGTGGCCGTAGATGGTTTCCAGTCCGTTGTTATGGCGGATGACAACATAGTTGCCGTAGCCGTTGGCTTCATAGCGCACGATGCGTACTTTGCCGTCGAAGGCCGAGCGAATGGTGTCGCCAATATAAACTTTTATGTCGAGGCCCTTGTGCATGCGACCCCAGCGACGGCCGAAATTCGACGTGATGACGCGGCTGGGAGTGGGCATGTGGAAGTGGCGGAGGTCAATGCGGAAGGAGTCGGGCAGAGTGGTGGCTTTATGCGCATATTTGTTGCTCCATTCGTCGTAGAGCTGGGCAACAGCCTCGCTCGTCTCGCTCTTCTCCAAAAGGTGAAGAGCCATGGTGTCCACTTTGGTGGCGCGACGGTCGATGGGAGCCTGGCGGGCCAGAAGGTCCTGGGCCATGGTGGGAACTGCGGCAAGTGCCATTGCCGATGCAAATAATACCCTTCCTATTGATTTCCTTAATTGCATATATTCTTTTTTTAATTAGTATTATGCCCGATACAGGCAGTTTTCATTGTCTTAAAACCGAAAAATCTAACGTATAAAAATCGGTTTCTCTCAAAAATTCGGTTGCAAAGGTAAGAAAAATAATTGTAAGTCGTACCATAATTAACAGTTTTTATTGTCTATTTAACACATTATTGTGTAAGTAAACATATTTACACATAATGACTTTTTCCGGAAAAACGGTGTCGGCAACAGGCATGTCCGATGGTTTATTGAGACACGGAAAGAATATTTTTCCCCAACCATTTCTTCCGTTTTTATGCATTTTATACTTTGTATTGCATAAAATAGTACGTTTTTTGTGCAATAGCCATTGCTGATTGAAGAAAAAGTTATCACCATTCCACTCTTTGCCCCCCTTACAGGCAGATAACATGGCGGATAAAAACCGGTAAAAAATCTTGACAAAACGGCCGATTTTTGAACGGTTTTGTAACGTATTGAAAATCAGCAACTTTAAAATGGGTGGGAGTTTGACCGCAAATTTCGGGGAGAGATCTTGAAGATTGAGAGGAGAGATCTTGAAGATTTCTCCCCGAAATTTGCGGTCAAGCTTTTGGGGGATTGCCAAAAACGATAAAAAATTTTGACAAAACCGGCCGCCTCACCGACGCGCCGGCCAGTGCTCAGGAGATGGCGGCCCAGTTGATGTTGGTTTTGCGCAGGGCGATGAGGCGTTCCCACAACAGCTGGTACTCCGGCTTCTGGCAGAGGGGGTCGTCATCTACGATGCGCTGGGCCTCGTCGCGGGCCAGCTGCACCAGTTGCCCGTCGCGCGCTATGTTGGCAATTTTCAGGTCGAAGGCCATTCCGCTCTGTTGCGTGCCCTCCAGGTCGCCGGGTCCGCGCAATTTGAGGTCGGCCTCGGCAATGCGGAAGCCGTCGTTGGTGTCGCACATGATGTCGATGCGCGTGGCCGTTTCCTTCGACAGCTGCTGGGTGGTGACGAGGATGCAAAACGACTGCTCGGCGCCTCGTCCCACCCGTCCGCGCAACTGGTGGAGTTGCGACAGGCCGTAGCGTTGTGCGTCGAGGATGACCATGACCGACGCATTAGGCACGTTGACGCCCACCTCGATGACAGTGGTGGCCACGAGGATTTGCGTCTCGCCTCTCACAAATCGTTGCATCTCAGCCTCTTTGTCGGCCGGTTTCATCTTGCCGTGTATCTTGCTCATGCTGAAGTTGGGGAACACCTCGTGCAGGGCCTCGTAGCCTTCCTCCAGGTTTTTCAGGTCGATTTTCTCGCTTTCCTTGATGAGCGGGAAAACGATATAGACCTGCCGGCCCTTGCGTATCTGGCGGCGGATGCTTTCGTAAAGCGAGGTGGTCTGCGAGTCGTACATGTGGATGGTCTGAATGGGCTTGCGGCCCGGGGGCAGTTCGTCGATGATGCTCACGTCGAGGTCGCCATAAATGGTCATGGCCAACGTTCGCGGAATGGGTGTTGCCGTCATGACGAGCACATGGGGCGGGTTGGCGTTCTTCGTCCATAGCTTGGCACGCTGGGCCACGCCGAAGCGGTGCTGCTCGTCCACCACCACGAAGCCGAGGTTGAGAAATTGCACGGTGTCCTCGATGACGGCATGAGTGCCCACCAGGATGTTCACCGAGCCGTTGGCCGTTCCCTCCAGAATGTCGCGGCGTTTCTTGCCTTTCACGGTTCCGGTGAGCAGCTCGGTGCGCACGGCCATGCCGTCGAGCATCTGGCGGATGGTGGCAAGGTGCTGTTCGGCAAGGATTTCGGTGGGCGCCATGATGCAGGCCTGGTAGCCGTTGTCGATGGCCAGGAGCATGCACATCAGTGCCACGAGCGTCTTGCCCGAGCCCACGTCGCCCTGCAAAAGCCGGTTCATCTGGCGCCCCGAGCGCATGTCCTGGCGCACCTCGCGGATGACGCGTTTCTGCGCCCCCGTGAGCTCGAAAGGAAGGTGGTGGTAGAAAAATTCGTTGAACACCGACCCTACGTGCTGGAAAACAAAACCGCGGTATTTGCGGCGGTGGTCGGCAGCATACCTTAATATATTAAGTTGCACGTAGAACAGTTCCTCGAATTTCAACCGCATCTGGGCGGCGCTCATGTCGGCGGCGCTCTGCGGATAATGGATGTTTCGGAAAGCGGTGTCGCGGCTCACCAGGTGCAGGCGGTTCACGATGAAGGGCGGCAAGGTTTCGGCGAGAGGTTCCGAAAGGCGTTCCAGCAGGCTCTTGGTGATGCGCTCAATGGTGCGCGAGGTGATGCCCGCGTTTTTCATTCGCTCCGTGGTCACATAGTAGGGTTGCATGCCCATGGTGGACAGCTCCACGTCGCCGGCCTTCTCTATTTCGGGATGTGCGAACTGGTATCGCCCTTTGAAGACGGTGGGCTTTCCAAAGATGATGTATTCGGTGTCCACCTTCAGGTCTTTCGTCATTTGCTGGGCCCGTGCGAACCACACCAAGTCCACGATGCCGGTGCCGTCGGTGGCATGGGCCACAATGCGCTTCTTGCGCGGGCCCATGTCGTATTCCTCAAAGCTGAGAATGTGCGCTTTCACCTGCACGAAAGGCATTTCACCGCTGAAGTCGGCAATGCGGTAAATCTTGCTTCGGTCAATATATTTATAAGGATAATACTCCAGCAGGTCGCCAAAGGTGGCGATGCCAAGCTCTCTTTTCAAGATGTCTTGTCGGCGCGGTCCCACGCCGGGCACATACTTGATGTCTTGCTGGAGGATGTCGGGCATAGGGCGGTTTAGTTGGTCGTTGGTGCCGTGGCGGCGGAAAGGAGCGCTTCGGCCACGATGAGGTCGAAGGGCGTGGTAATCTTGATGTTTTCGCGGTTGCCCTCCACCAGGGTGATGTCGTGCCCGAGGGCTTCCACCACCGAGGCGTCGTCGGTGAATGTCTCGGAGAACGGCTGGCGGTAGGCGCGTTTGTGCAACTGGATGTCGAAGGCCTGGGGAGTTTGCACCAGCCGGTATTTGTCGCGTGGCACGGTGCGCGAGGGCGGATGTCCGGCCCCTTCGTCTTCAATCATTCTCACCGTTTCCACCACGGGCACCACGGGCACTGCCGTGCCATATTTCCGGGCGGTGTCGAAGCACCGGCCAATCACTTCAACCGAAGGGAAGGGCCTCACGCCGTCGTGTACGGCCACCACCCCCTGGGCGTCGTCGGGAATGAGCTTCAGTCCGTTGAAGATGGAGTGGAAGCGCGTGGACCCGCCCGGCGCAATGCGGCAGGTGTCGTCAAACAGATATTGCCGGCACAATTGCCGCCAATAGTCGTGCTGGGCCTCGGGCAGCACCAGTATGATGTCGAGGCGTTTGTCGTAAAGTCGGAACCGGCGGATGGTGTGCATCAGCACCGGCAACCCGCCGACGGGAAGAAACTGCTTGGGCACCTCGCTGCCCATGCGCAGCCCTTTCCCGCCGGCCAGGATGATGGCATAGTCGCTCATTGCCGTCGGCGCGTTACATCATGCGTGAGTCCATCAGGTGCAGGTAGCGCATGCCCTGGGCCACGTCGCGTGCGTTTTCCTCCGTGGTGAGCATGGCCAGAAGCGAGAACGCGTAGGGCAGGGCGGCGGCCGGTCCCTCGCCCGTCACCACGTTGCGGTCAATGGTCCACAGGTCGCCGGTATAGTCGGCGCCGCGAAGGGTTCCCTCAAAGCCGGGATAGCAGGTGGCACGATGGCCTTCCAGAATGCCCAGTCCGCCCAGCACGAGGGGGGCGGCGCAGATGGCGGCCACCAGCCGTCCGGCCTCGAATTGTTTCACCAGGGCCTCCTTCAGGCCCTCGTGGGCATTGAGGTTCTCGGCACCGGGCATGCCGCCCGGAAGCATCAGCAAGTCGGCGTCGGAAAGGTCGTCGGCCACGTCGTCAAACAACGCGTCGGCCACCACCTGTACGCCGTGCGCACTTTCCACTATGTTGCTGTCGGAGATGCTTACCGTGGTTACGTCAACGCCGCCGCGACGAAGCACGTCAATGGGAATAAGGGCCTCGATGTCCTCGAAACCGTCGGCCATGAATTGAAATACTTTTGCCATGTTTTCTTGGGTTTTAGGGTTTGATTTTGCAAATTCTTCCTTTTTCAGGTGCAAACTTAGTCATTTTTTTTGAATTATCCAAGAAAAACCTTATCTTTGCGCTCACAAATTTAAAGAACATGATGACTCAACGCCCTTTGCGCCTTGCCATTTTCGGCAACTGCCACCAGGCCGAGAAGTCGGCCAGCATCCGCGAGGTGCTGGCTTGTCTGCGCCGTAAGGGTGACGACATTCTCATGGAGCGCGAGTTCTACGACTTCCTCACCCTGGGCCAGCACATCCCCGTTGACGCCACCACGGTGTTCGACGGCGACCGCTTCGATGCCGACTTCGTCATCTCCATGGGCGGCGACGGCACATTCCTGCGCTCGGCCCATTTCGTGGGCAGCAAGAACATCCCCGTGATGGGCGTCAATACCGGGCGCCTCGGTTTCCTTGCCGACGTGCGCCCCGTGGAGATAGAAACGGCCATTGACGCCCTCCATGCCGGCGAGTTCGAGCTGGAGGCCCACGCCGTTATTGAGGTCCTCACCGACGGTGCCGCCCTGAAGACCTGTCCCCGCGCCCTCAACGACATTGCCGTGCTGAAGCGCGACAACGCCTCAATGATCAGCATCCGCACCACCGTCAACGGCCACTATCTGAACACCTATCAGGCCGACGGACTGATAGTTAGCACCCCCACGGGCAGCACCGCCTATTCGCTCTCGAACGGTGGGCCCATCATCGTGCCGCAAACCGGCACCCTGTGCCTCACGGCGGTGGCACCCCATAGCCTCAACGTGCGGCCCATCGTGGTGAAAGACGACAGCCAGATAGAAATCACCGTGGAGAGCCGTTCCCACAACTTTCTCATCGCCGTGGACGGGCGGTCGGAGAAATGCGACGAAAACACGCGCCTCACCATCTGCCGTGCACCCCATAGCATCATGATTGTTCGACGTAGCGGACAGGGCTATTTCAGCACGCTCAGGCAAAAAATGTCGTGGGGGATGGACACGAGGGGAGCTTAAAAAAGTGAAAAGGTAAAGGCCCCCTCTGGTCCCCCCTTGGGGGGAAGAAAATTATAAAAGTAAAGGTCCCCCTCAAATCCCCCCTTGGGGGGGAAGAAAAGTATAAAGGTGAAAAATACTATCGTCTGAACTCCTGAACCAAACCATTCCTCCATCTGCATGAACCTCAGAAATTATTTCAAGCGGAAAGAAAGCAAGTACAATGCCCGCCAAATCATCAAATGGCTGTGGCAGGCATGGCGCGGCAACCGCACCCAGGCCGTCATCAACGCCCTGCTCGGGCTGCTCGGCGTGGTGGTCAGCCTGTCGCAGGTGGAGGCCGTCAAACACGCCGTCGATGTGGCGTCGCACGCCGTCCCCGGCTCCCTGCCCTGGGCCGTGGGCATTATGGGACTGCTGGTGTTGGCCAACTTTGCCATCAACATCAGCGCCATCTGGGTGAAAAACATCCTCGGCATCAAGGCCCAGAACCGCATGCAGCAGCGCATGCTCGACCGCATCTTGCGCTCACAATGGCACGGCCGCGAGAAGATGCACAGCGGCGACGTCATCAACCGCTTGGAAAAAGACGTGGGAAACGTCATTACCTTCCTCACAGAAACCATTCCAAGCACCATTTCCACCCTCGGACTATTTATAGGAGCTTTCGTTTACCTTTTTACCATGGACCGCACGCTGCCCCTCGTGGTGGTGGGGTTGTTGCCGATTTTCATCGTGCTCAGCAGGTTCTACATGCGGCAGATGCGCTCGCTTACGCGGCAGGTGCGCGATAGCGACTCGCGCGTGCAGAGCGTATTGCAGGAAACCATTCAGAACCGCATGCTCATCAAAACCCTCGAGAGCGACTCCTTCATGGTGGGCCGGCTGGAAAACACGCAGAGCGAGCTTCGGCATAACGTGGTGAAGCGCACCGCCTTCAGCGTGGTAAGCAACCTTATTCTCAACTTCGGCTTCGCACTGGTTTACCTCATCGCCTTCCTCTGGAGCGCCACGCGCATGTATCACCATACGCTGACCTTTGGCGGCATGACGGCTTTCCTTCAGCTGGTCAACAAGATAGAGGGCCCGGCGCGCAACCTCACCAAGCTGGTGCCCGCCTTCGTCACGGTGTTCACCGCCGCCGAGCGCCTGATGGAACTGGAAGAGAACCCCCTGGAAGAGCAGGGCACGCCCATCGACATGTCGGCACCCTGCGGCGTGCGCCTCACCGACATTTCCTATGCCTACGACAAAGAGAACGTCATTGAGCACCTCTCGTTCGACTTCGCACCGGGCACCTGCACTGCCATCCTCGGCGAGACGGGGGCCGGCAAGACAACCCTCATACGCATCATCCTCGCACTGCTCCAGCCAAGCAGTGGAAAGGCCGTCATCTACAACGCCCACCGCGAGCGGCGGCTCAGCCCCCGCCTGCGCACCAATTTCGTATATGTGCCGCAGGGCAACACCCTCATGAGCGGCACCATCTACGACAACCTGCGGCTGGGGCGCATCGAGGCCACCGAGGAAGACATGTACGAGGCGCTCCATGTGGCCTGCGCCGATTTCGTGAAAGACCTGCCCCAGGGCCTCCACACCCCCTGTAGCGAGAGCGGCGGCGGGCTGAGCGAGGGGCAGGCGCAGCGCATCGCCATCGCGCGCGCCCTGCTCCGCAACCGCCCCATTATGCTTTTCGACGAGGCCACCAGCGCCCTCGACCCCGACACCGAGCGCCAGCTCCTGAAGAACGTGCTCTCCACAAACAACCGAACGGTCATCTTCATCACCCACCGCCCGGCAGTGGTCGATTATTGCGACCAGACGCTCAAGATATCGAAAATATAGGTCGGCGGTTACGGCCCCTGTCGCCGGTTTTGTAAAAATTTTTCATTATTTTTTTTGCTCCTCGCAAAGTTTGACGGCAAATTTCGAGGAGAGATTTGGCAAATCTCTCCCCTCAAATTGGCAAATCTCTCCCTGAAATTTGCCGTCAAATCTTCTTTTGTTTTTAGAAGGTTGATAGTCAATGAGTTATAAAATAGTCCCCCAAAACCATGAAAATGTAAAGATTTTTCATGGTTCCAACAGCCGAAAACAAGAGTGTAGGGAGCGACGGGAACGATGGGATTTGACGGTAACTGGCGGAGCGGGGGATGGGCGCGGCCCACGCTCGCCGTTGTTCCATTAACTTCCATGGTTTCCACCTCATTTTCCAAGCAACAGAATAAAAACTCCTTAACGTATGTAAAAAAAAAAACAAATTGGGTGGATTTCCTTGCAAATATCAATAGTTTTCCTTATTTTTGCCACATAATATAAATAAAGGAGGCATAATTATGAAACACTTGATTTTCACCTTGTTGTTGGCGATAGGTGCAACAATGGCAAATGCCCAGGTGAACTATGTGAACGTGGGCCGTGCGGGCACCTTGCAGCAGATACTTGAGCAAAAGGGCTACATGGACTCCGAGGGCCTCGTCATCGCAGGCGAACTGAACGGGCGCGACATCGCTTTCCTTAGAACGCTCACCGGAAGCATCATTTATGAAGACTATACCGAAGCCACAGGTTTGCCCACTGTGAAAACACCGAAGCTGAAAACCCTCGACCTCTATGATGCCCGCATCGTGGGCGGCGGGGGCCCATACACGTCAAATGTTGAAGATGTCTTATACGACCCCAGGTATGTTTTTACATGGCCATATACGACCGACGACGTGGTGGGAAAATGTATGTTCACACCTTATTGGACAACCACCCTTACGGACATTATCCTGCCTTCCACGACAAAGATAATTGACGAACTGGCTTTGAACAGGTGCATCATCAAGCGTTTATATGTTCCCGATGAAGTTGAAAGTCTCGGATTATGCGCTATCAACAGCTCTGGGTTGGAGCGTCTGGTGCTGCCTGCTTCTCTGCAAGCCATCGGCGAGAACTGCTTTGGGAACGCAAAGGGTCTGCAATACATTTATTGCCAGGCTGCCACGCCACCTGAGTTCATCGACAGTTCAACTAATTCTATATATAACTATGTGGAGTATGTTCCTCCTTTTCCTGCAAAAGCATACGAGAATTGTGAGCTTGTGGTGCCCGAGGGCTGTGCAGAGGCTTACAGGAACAGCGACTGGGGAGCTTTTGTCCATATTTCGGAAACGATAGACTTCGAGACACTCATTGCAGACATGAAGCCTGTACACCACGACATTCCGGTGGACATGGTGGAGGAGGCGCCCGGGAAAGTGTGCAAGGTGTTGGTGGAAGCCCCCGGCACCTTGCAGCAGGTGCTTGAGGAAAAAAGGATGACAGACGCAGAAGAACTCATCATCGGAGGTCCTCTCAACGGGAGCGACTTTGCTTACCTGAGAATACTGTGCGGCGTAAGAAATCGCTTTTTCACATACGCATTTTTAGAACAAAGTAATCTCCCGGAGGAGGTGGGAAGGAAACTGAAACGCCTCAACCTCTTTGATGCCCGTATTGTGAGCGGAGGAGGGCCATACGTGAAGGGTAATGGAGATATTGACCAATGGCCTCATACTGAAGATGATGTGGCAGGCTACCGGTTGCTTGATGGCATTTGGAGGCTTACGGAAATCATCCTGCCGGAAAGCACAAAGAAGATTGACCATGCCGTCTTTTATGGAGATTTAGGGCTGGACGGTACTTTCTATGTTCCAGAGGGCGTGGAGAACTTGGGACGAGGCGTTTTCTCTGGCTGCCGCGAGCTGGAGCAAGTAGTGCTGCCCACGATGCTTGGCACGTTAGGTTGGGAAGTCTTCAGGGATTGCCACAAGTTGCGCGCCATTTATTGTCTGAACCCAACGCCGCCAGTGATAGAAAAAGACTCCGGGATGTTCACGGAATACACCCTGAACGATGGTAAACTTATCGTGCCCGCAGGCTGCGCCGAGGCTTACAGGAACGCCTATGGATGGGGAAGTTTCCAGAACATCGTGGAGGCCGATGACATCGAGGCGCTGGTGGCACAGTACAAGCCGCAGCACCACGACTTCTCCGTTCCCACCGCCGTCGCGCCCGTTTCCTCCTATAAAGATGGCACGGGGACACAGGTCTTCAACCTCAGCGGCATGAGGCTGACTCAGCCCGCCCGCGGCCTGAACATCATCAGGATGGAAAACGGGAAAACGAGGAAAGTAGTGAAATAAAGGTTCAAATATAATCTTTTTCCGCAACAGACGGGCATCTCGGGAAGATTCTTGGGCAGAAAGGCTACATGTGCTCAGAAGGGCGGTCTTCGCGGAAAAGCTTTTCATACAAAAATAATTTGGAGGTACAAATATGAAAAAAATGACATTTGCTTTGTTGGTGTTGCTTTTCGCAACAACAATGAAGGCCCAGGTGAACTATGTGAACGTGGGCCGCGCAGGCACCTTGCAGCAGATACTTGAGCAAAAGGGCTATATGGACTCCGAGGGCCTTGTCATCGCGGGCGAGCTGAACGGGCGCGACATCGCCGTGCTCAGGGCACTCACGGGAAGCCAGATTTATCATGAATATTCAGAAGCCGCGGGCCTGCCATCTGTAGAAACGCCAAAGCTGAAGTACATCAATCTTTATGACGCCCGCATCGTAAGTGGCACATTGCCTTATAGCATGGCACATTTGGACGTTGACGGAATGAATCCAAATTGTGTATATAAATGGTATCGCACCACTGACGATGTGATGGGGACGTTTATGTTTGAGCCATATACGAAATCCACCATCACCGATGTCGTTACGCCAGCGTCGGTAAGAAGAATCGAGAGTTCTGCTTTTTGTGAATGTCGTAACCTGAAGACTGTTTTTATCTCCGAGGGAATAGAGAGTGTCAACGGTTTTTTCGGTTGCAATAGTCTGAAACGTGTGGTGCTGCCTTCCTCTCTGACAAAGATTGAAGATGGCGCGTTCTCAAGTGGTACCACAAACATGACAGCTATTGAAAATATCTATTGCCTCGGTACCGAGCCACCTGTGGTGGAGAACATTTCAAGAACTTTCACTTCAGCCACCCGGAACAACTGCACAGTGTTTGTTCCTGTGGGTTGCGAAACTGTTTACAGGAACAGCGCGTGGGGCGCCTTCAAACATATTACAGAAACAGCAAACATGGAGGTACTCATCGCCGACATGAAACCCGTTCACCGCGACATTCCCGTGGATTTGATAGAGGAACAAGAGGTGGTGAACAAAGTTTTCGTGGAGGAACCGGGCACCTTGCAGCAACTTCTTGAGGAATACGGCATGACAGACTCTGAGAAACTTGTCATCGGAGGAAAAATCAATGGCAGGGACATCCTGTACCTGAGAATATTGGGCGGACTGAGAAACGATTACCAATATCAGGATTACAATTACATGAACGACAACGGGTTCCCCGACAAACCGGGCACCAAGCTCAACCGCATAGACCTTTATGACGCCAACATCGTGAGCGGCGGCGGGCCATATCTGATGGATGGTTTCCACAGCGCTGACATGGAATTATGGCGGTACACGGAGGATGACGTGGCGGGCGAAGCACTGTTTGAAGGGGAATGGCGGCTGCGCGAAATCACCTTGCCGTCTTCCATCAAGAAAATGGACAATCGGGTCTTTTGGGGCAACATCTCGATGGAAGGTACGTTCGTTGTCCCCGACGGTGTGGAGAGCATAGGGCATAGGGCTTTCTATTCCTGCCGAGAAATGGAGCAGGTGGTGCTGCCCGCGGCGCTTAACAGCATCGGCACACTGTCGTTCTGGATGTGCGACAAACTTCACACCGTCTATTGTCTGAACACAACGCCGCCAGCAATAGAAAATGCCTATAATATGTTCACGGAATACACCCTGAACGATGGTAAACTTATCGTGCCCGCAGGCTGCGCCGAGGCTTATAGGAACGCCTATGGCTGGGGAAGTTTCAAGAATATCGTGGAGGCCGACGACATCGAGGCACTGGTGGCGCAGTATAAGCCGCAGCACCACGACTTCTCCGTTCCCACCGCCGTCGCGCCCGTTTCTTCCTATAACGATGGCGCGGGGACACAGGTCTTCAACCTCAACGGCATGAGGCTGACACAGCCCGCCCGCGGCCTGAACATCATCAGGATGGAAGACGGAAAGGTGAGGAAGGTCATAAAATAACAACCTTGTATTTTCAGCGAAAGGGTTACTCTTTCTACTGACTATATGGACTTGGGGAACCGTTCTCCAAGTCCTTTTTTTGATGCTTTCCCGCCTGTCCCATTCATCCCGTCGTCCCCTTTTCCCAATCATCCCCAAACAAGAAAAACGGTTGATATATCCACCCACATGGTGCGAATGTGGAAAAAAGTCATTACCTTTGCACCCGCAACTCTTCAGCGATGACCGCCCCGCGGCTCGTTTTGGAAACTCAAGTGAAGATATCCTTGGGCTTCGCACCCTCCAAAAGCGTAAAAAAACATAAAATGAAGATATTTGGCATTGGAATGAACTACGCGCCACACAATAAAGAGGTGGACGGCGCGTTATATAAGACAGCGCACCCCGTGCTGTTTACCAAAGCCGACTCGTCGCTGCTGAAGGGCGGACGGCCCTTCTTCCTTCCCGACGACCTGGGGCGCATCGACCATGAGGCGGCCCTGGTGGTGCGCATCTGCCGCCTGGGCAAGGGCATTCCCCGCCGCTTCGCCCGCCGCTACTACGATGCCGTGACGGTGGGGGTTGACTTCACCGCCCGCGACGTGCAGCAAAGGCTTCAGCGCGAGGGGTTGCCGTGGGACCTCTGCAAGGGCTTCGACGGCGCCGCCGCCATCGGCGACTGGCTGCCGCTGGGCGAGGAGGGGCTCGGGGGCCTGCGCTTCGGACTGGACATCAACGGCAAGACGGTGCAGCGCGGATGGGCCGACGACATGCTCAGGGATGCCGACGAACTGGTGAGCTACATCAGCCAGTGGTTCACCCTGAGAACCGGTGACCTGCTCTTCACAGGGACACCCGAGGGCGCCGGACCCGTGGCCATCGGCGACCATGTGGAGGGGTGGATTAACGACAGGAAAGTACTTGAATTTAACATAAGATGACTCAACTCGGCAAATCCACGCTGACTATAGGAAGTTGAGGCAAAGAGAGAAACTTGAACAAGATGAACAAGCGGAAAACCATCATATTGCTGCTTCTTGCGCTGTGTGCCTTGCAGGGCATGGCGCAGAAGGCGTTTTTCAACCTCACCGCCCGTGAGGTGCAGATAGACTCGCTGCTGCCCCACTTCTACCATACGGTGGCCTTGGGCGACGACTTCGAGGACTCGGTCTATACGGCCGAAATCCTCTACCCCGAGTTTATCAACATGGGCGACGACGACATCCGCCGCTTCCACGAGCTGGGCGGAGAGGCCCGCGAGGGGCTGCCACTGGTGAACTGCGAGGTGGCCGTGGACCGCAAGAAGGGCGTGCTCTATGTGGACTTCATGCCCATCGTGGTGCGCGAGGGCAGGATGCAAAAGCTTGTAAGCTTCATGCTCAACGTGGAGGGCAAGGCGCAGAAGAAATCCCTGCGCCGGCAGAAAGCCCCCATGAGAGCCTCGGCGGCAGGACGCTATGCCGAGCACTCGGTGCTGGCCACCGGCAAGTGGGCAAAGATACGCGTGCCGCAGTCGGGCATCTACCAAATCACCGATGCGCTGATACGCCAGTGCGGGTTCAGCGACCTGCGGAAGGTGAAAGTTTATGGCTATGGCGGCGCCCTGCAGAACGAAAAGCTCGTGGCCTCGGAGCTGGCGGCCCTCGACGACCTGAAGGAAGTGGCCACCTACGATGCCGGCTCTTACCGGCTCTTCCATGCCCAGGGACCGGTGTCGTGGGAGTCGAACAGCACCACGAAGCGCGTGCGCAACCCCTATGCCACCCACGGATATTATTTCCTCACCGAGGACGACGGCGAGCCGCTGATGGTTGACAGCACCACCTTCATCGGTGCCAGCTATCCGCTGCCCGAGGCCTACCATGTGCTTCACGAGCAGGAACAGTTCTCGTGGTACGACGGCGGCCGCAACCTCTTTGAAGGCGAGCAGTTGGCCCTGGGCACTACAAAGACCTATAAACTGGCGAACCCCGGCGGGGCACAGCGCGGCACGCTCACCGTGGCCATGTCGGCAGCGGCATTGTCGGTGGACAAGCGGAGCAGCGCCACCGTGGCCGTCAACGGCGAGACGGTGGGCAACGTCGTCGTGAACTATGTGTCGTATGACCGCGCCGACCTGGGCACCGCCAACTTCACGGTGACCAACCTTCAGGACGAAAACACCATCACGGTGACGCCCGTGGAAGGCAACATCATGCGCACCGACTACATCCAGATGACTTACGACACGCCGGCACCCCTGCCGCCGCTGAAGTCGGGAAAATTCCCAACGGCCGAGTATGTATATAACATCACCAACCAGGATTTGCACGGCCACGGCGCCTGCGACATGGTCATCATTATTCCCACCTCGCAGAAACTGAGGGCACAGGCCGAGCGCCTGAAAGCTTTCCACGAGGAGCACGACGGGCTGAGGGTGAACATGGTGCCCGCCGACGAGATTTTCAACGAGTTCTCGAGCGGCACGCCCGACGCCAACGCCTATCGCCGCTATATGAAGATGCTGTACGACCGTGCAGAGAGCGAGGCCGACCAGCCCAAGTCGCTGCTGCTCTTCGGCGACTGCGCCTGGGACAACCGCATGGTGTCCGACGTGTGGAAGACCTACAGCCCCGACGACTTCCTGCTATGCTTCGAGAGCGAGAACTCCTGGAGCGAGACGAAATGCTATGTTGACGACGGATTCTTCTGCCTGCTCGACGACGGCGAGGGAACGTCGCTCCTGACACGCGACCTGCCCGACGTGGGCGTGGGACGGTTCCCCGTGCGCACCGCTGAGGAGGCAAAGGTGATGGTTGACAAAACCATTAACTACATGACCAACCTCAACGCGGGCAGCTGGCAGAACACCCTGATGTTCATGGGCGACGACGGCAACAACAACGACCACATGCGCGACGTGAACGCCGTGGCAACGCTCGTGGAGGAAATCAATCCATCCATGCTCGTTAAAAAGGTATATTGGGATGCCTATACCCGCGAGACCACCTCGACCGGCAACTCCTATCCCGTGCCCATGGCGCTCATCAAGCAGCAGCAGCAAAACGGCGCACTCGTGATGGATTATGCCGGACACGCCGCCGCCAACGCCATGTCGCACGAACAGGTGCTCGTGCTCGACGACTTCCGCTCGTTTGTCAACACCAACCTGCCCATCTGGGTGACGGCCTGTTGCGACATCATGCCCTTCGACGGGCAGAAGGAAAACATCGGCGAGGCCGCCGTGCTCAACGACAAAGGCGGCGCCGTGGCTTTTTTCGGCACGGCACGCACCGTGTTCATTGATCCCAACTTCGCCATTAACCGCGCTTTCCTGAAAGCCCTCTTCACCAAGAGTGACGGCAAATACATCACCATTGGCGAGGCACAACGGCAGGCCAAGCACAGCATGCTGGCAAACCGAGGGAAATATATAAACGTGGACGGCAAGGACCGGCACATAGGCGATGGCACGGAGAACAAGTTGCAATACCAGCTCATGGGCGACCCCGCGCTGAGGCTGAACATTCCCGACGAAACCATCGTGGTGGATGAAATCAACGGCCAGCCCGTGTCGGCAACGGCATTGGCACAGCTGAAAGCCGGACAGCAGGCCACCGTGAAAGGCCATGTAGAGGGCGGCGACGACTTCAACGGCATCGTGGCCCTCACCGTGAGGGATGCGCAGGAATTTATCACCTGCAAGCTGCAGGACACCGACCGCAACTCCGGCGCCAGCGAGGCATTTACTTTCTACGACCGCAATAAGATTATTTATGCCGGCTCCGACAGCATCCGCAACGGGCAGTTCAAGTTCACCTTCGCCGTGCCCATCGACATCAGCTATGCCGACGCCACCGGCATGATGAACCTCTTTGCCGTGAACACCGACAAGACGCGGCTGGCCAACGGATTTTGCGGCGACTTCCTCGTGGGAGGCACCGACGTGGCGGCCAACGACTCCATCGGACCGAGCATCCACTGCTACCTCAACACGCCCGACTTCTCGAACGGCGGCAACGTGAACCTGACGCCTTATTTCGTGGCACAGCTCAACGACAAGGACGGCCTCAACACCACCGGCACCGGCATCGGCCACGACCTGGAGCTGACCATCGACGGCGACACCGAGAAAACTTACGTGCTCAACGAGTATTTCCAATACGACTTCGGCACCTACACCAGCGGCACCACTTATTTCCAGATTCCGGCACTCTCCGAGGGGCCGCACACGCTGAAGTTCCGCGCCTGGGACATCCTGAACAATCCCTCAACGGCCACGCTTCAGTTCAACGTGGTGCGTAACCTGGAACCCAACCTGGCCGAGGTAAGCGTCACGCAGAACCCCGCCCGCACCGCCACCACGTTCATTGTGAGCCACAACCGCACGGGCAGCAATATCGAAGTGGACATCGAGGTGTTTGACCTCAGCGGCCGACTCCTATGGCGCCATTCCGACAGCGGCACCGCCACCACCGGCACCTACACTTACAACTGGAACCTCACCACCGAGACGGGTGCGCAGCTGCAGACCGGCGTCTATCTCTACCGGGTAAGGCTGGGCAGCGACGGCAGCTCAAAGGCCAGCAAAGCCAAACGGCTTGTGGTCATAAGGAATTAAAAAAAGTGAAGAGTGAAGAATAAGGCCCCCCTCTAATCCCCCCTTGGGGGGAAGATGTACGGCCCAAGGCTCCCCTCCTTACTATACTTCTAAACTCCTGAATTCAAAAAAACATAACAACTATAAAATGAAAAGAGAATTCATTCTCCCCATCCGCCGCTTCTGTCGGTGCGCCGCAGTGCTCTTTGCCGCCCTGTGGTTGCCGCAGACGCTTTCGGCACAGGACAAGAAAGACATGTTCAACCCGGTGAATGCCTCGGTGACGTCGCAGACCATCGCCCCCGATGCGCGCGCCGCCGGTATGGGCGACGTGGGTGCCGCCACCGACCCCGACGTCAACTCGCAGTATTGGAATCCCGCAAAATATCCTTTCTGCATCAGCCGCGCCGGCGTGGCGCTCAACTACACGCCGTGGCTCCGCCAACTCGTCAGCGACATGGACCTGGCCTATCTCGCCGGTTATTACCGCATCGGCGACTATAGCGCCGTCTCGGGGTCGCTCCGTTACTTCTCGCTCGGTGAGGTGTTCACCTCAGAGGGCAGCGACGCCATGACCATCAACCCCTACGAAATGTCGCTCGACGTGGCCTACTCCCAGATGCTTAGCGAAACATTCTCGCTGGGCGTGGGGCTGCGCTGGATTTATTCCGACCTTACTTACGACTACACCGACGACACCAACCCCGGCTCGGCCTTCGCCGCCGACATCTCCATGTACTACAACAACTTTTTCAACATGGGTTCGCGCGAATGTCAGTTCGGCCTGGGTCTGAATGTCTCGAACATCGGTAGCAAGATTACCTTCGGCGGCGACGACAATAGCGAGTTCATTCCCACCAACATGCGTCTGGGAACGTCGCTCATGATTCCCGTCGATGAGTACAACCGCTTCACGCTGGCCGCCGATGCCAACAAGCTCCTTGTGCCCACCTATCCCAAGCAGGACGAAGGCGAAACGACCGAGGACTACCAGAACCGCGTGCAAAAAGACTATTACGACATCAGCTCCATCAACGGCATTTTCAAGAGCTTCAACGACGCGCCCAACGGCTTCAAGGAGGAGTTGCAGGAGGTGAGCTGGAGCGTCGGCGCCGAATACGTCTATCACGACCAGTTCTCCATTCGCGGCGGTTACCACCACGAGAGCGAGAACAAGGGCAACCGAAAGTATTTCACCCTCGGTGCCGGCTTCCGCATGAACGTCTTCTCGCTCGACGTGGGCTATGTCATCGCCACCGCCAAGAGCAATCCCCTCGACCAGACCTTGCGCTTCACACTGGCCTTCGACATGGACGGCATCAAGGACTTGTTTAAATAAAAAGGTGAAAGGGTGAGAAAGTGAAAAGCAGAACGCTCTGTTTTTTCACTTTCTCACCCTTTCGCTATATACTTCTCACCCTTTCACTTTTTCATCTTTTATGACATCCATCAGAGTAGGAATGGGCTACGACGTACACCGATTGGTGGAAGGGCGTGCGTTGTGGCTCGGAGGCATAGAAATCCCGCACACGCTCGGACTGTTGGGGCATAGCGATGCCGACGTGCTCATCCACGCCGTCTGCGATGCCCTGCTCGGTGCCGCCAACATGCGCGACATCGGCTACCATTTCCCCGACACCAGCGCCGACACCGAGGGCATGGACAGCAAAATCATCTTGCGCGAAACCGTCAAGTTGCTGGCCGCCAAAGGCTGGCACGTCGAAAACGTAGATGCCACCATCTGTGCCGAGCGGCCGAAAATCAACCCCCATGTGCCCGCCATGCGCCGGTGCATGGCCGAGGTGATGGGCATCGACGACGATTGCATCTCCATCAAGGCCACCACCACCGAGCGCCTCGGATTCACAGGCCGCGAAGAGGGCATGTCCGCCTACGCCGTCGCCCTCATCGCCCGCCAGTAACGGAAAATCCCTGTGCTTTTAAACAAATAAAAAAGGCGTTCCATCGGGACGTCTTTTTTATTCTATAAACCTTGTTACTCCTGGCGGGAGAATTCTTCCGTTCAGGCGAATTTGCAATTCGCCTGCGTTGAGTATCAGGATTTGTAATCCGAAAAAATGAATAACCATTTTCTCGCATTTTAAATGCTTATGCTCACTACTGCCGAATTGCAAATTCGGCAGAACGGAAGACAGGATCGATGACGTTTTTCTCAATGACGCCATACTCCATCAGTTCTTTCAACTGCTGGGCCAATACACGTTCACTGGCCTCAGGCATCCGGCGGCGCAACTCGCTCGGGCGCTTGGGGCCGCTG